>Ga0316600_10000822_pt1 | contig 14457 bp, 15 predicted proteins | sample OWC_soil_day5_CT_FD_207652 | JGI IMG/M metagenome (GOLD analysis project Ga0316600, IMG submission 207652) | Wetland soil microbial communities from Old Woman Creek delta, Ohio, United States - OWC_soil_day5_CT | ecosystem: Environmental > Terrestrial > Soil > Wetlands | place: USA: Ohio... | reverse complement strand
TCGGCGACACGCCCGAGCAGATCCCCGAGGTGCTGCAGCGCTACCAGGCGCTGCGCCGCGTCGACGTGCTGCGCCTGCAGAACGCCGCCTGGAACGCGATGGAATGGTTCGAGGCGGTGGGCCAGCGCTATGCCGACCAGCTACCGCCCGAGCAGTTCATGTATTCGATGCTGACGCGCAGCCAGCGCATCAGCCACGAGAACCTGCGCCTGCGCGACAGGGCCTGGCTCGAGGGCTTCGAGCGCTGGTTCGCCGAATCCGCCGGGCTGCAACTGCCGGCGCATGTGCCGGCGCCGCCGCCGATGTTCACGCCCTACACGGTGCGCAGCGTCACGCTGAAGAACCGCGTCGTCGTCTCGCCGATGGCGCAGTACTCTTGCGTCGACGGCCTGCCCGGCGACTACCACCTGATCCACCTGGGTGCGCGTGCGCTCGGCGGTGCCGGCATGGTGGTGGCCGAGATGACCTGCACCTCGGCCGATGCGCGCATCACGCCGGGCTGCCCGGGCCTGTGGAACGAGGCACAGCGCGACGCGTGGAAACACATCGTCGACACGCTGCACCGCCAGTCGGACGCGAAGATCGCGCTGCAGATCGGCCATGCCGGGCCGAAGGGCTCGACCAACGCGCCCTGGGACGCCGACGGTGCCGACCGGCCGCTGCCCGCGGGCAACTGGCCGCTGCTCGCGGCTTCGGCGGTGCCCTACCTGGACGACGGCGCCATGCCGCGCGCGATGAGCCGCACCGACATGGAGCGGGTACGCGACGATTTCGTACGCAGCACGCGCTACGCCGCCGAGGCCGGCTTCGACTGGCTGGAGCTGCACTGCGCGCACGGCTACCTGTTGTCCAGCTTCATCTCGCCGCTGACCAACCGGCGCAGCGACGACTACGGCGGCAGCCTCGCCAACCGCCTGCGCTACCCGCTCGAGGTCTTCGCTGCGGTGCGCGAGGCCTGGCCGCAACACCTGCCGCTATCGGTGCGCATCTCGGCGCACGACTGGGTCGATGGCGGCATCACGCCCGACGACGCGGTGCAGATCGCCCGCGCCTTCAGGTCCGCCGGCGCCGACATGATCGACTGCTCCTCCGGCCAGGTCAGCGCACTGCAGAAGCCCACCTACGGCCGCATGTACCAGACGCCCTTTGCCGACCGCATCCGCAACGAAGCCGGCATCGCCACCATCGCGGTGGGCGCGATCAGCGAGGCCGACCATGTCAACAGCATCATCGCCGCTGGCCGCGCCGACCTGTGCGCCGTCGCCCGGCCGCACCTGGCCAACCCGGCCTGGACCTTGACCGAAGCCGCCAAGATCGGCTACACGCCGATGCCCTGGCCCAAACAGTATCTGGCGGGTAAGGGCCAGATGGAAACCCTGTTCGCACGCGAGAAGGCTCTTCAGGCTGCGCCGGTCGAAAAGGAACCGGCGTGATGAAGCGGGCTGCAAGACACGAGATCACTCCGCTGCTCGGCGACCAGAGCATCGGGCTGGAAGCGCGCATGTCCAGCGACGACCACCATTCGCTGCGGCTGTGGCTGCGCCTGCTGGCCTGCAGCACCGACATCGAGACGGAAATCCGCAAGCGGCTGCGCGCCAGCCATGGCATGACGCTGGCGCGCTTCGACTACCTGGCGCAACTGCACCGCCACCCGGACGGCCTGCGCATGAGCGCGCTGTCGCGCTTCCTGATGGTCACTGGCGGCAACGTCACCGGGCTGACCGACGAGCTGGAGAAGGACGGCCTGGTGCAGCGCGATGCTGAGCCCGGCGACCGGCGCTCCTACCGCGTGGCGCTCACTGCCAAGGGCCGCAAGGTCTTCGAGAAGATCGCCAGCGAGCACGAACGCTGGGTGGTCGAATTGTTCGGCGGCATCGGCGAGGCCGAGCGCCAGCAGCTGTACCACCTGCTCGGCCGGCTGCGCGTGCAGCTGTCCGCACGCCACGACACCCCCCAGGAGACCCCGTCCCCATGAGCACAGACCCCTCCTTGCTGGCCGGCAACCGCCGCCCCCAGGCCGACTACCGCGCCGAACATTTCCTGTGGAGCGTGCAGGACGGCATCGGCACCATCACGCTGAACCGGCCCGAGCGCAAGAACCCGCTGACCTTCGATTCCTATGCCGAGCTGCGTGATCTGTTCCAGCGCCTGAAGCATGCCGACGACGTCAAGGTGGTGCTGGTGCATGGCGCCGGCGGCAACTTCTGCTCCGGCGGCGACGTGCACGAGATCATCGGCCCGCTGATCCAGCTGAAGGCGCCCGAGCTGCTGATGTTCACGCGCATGACTGGTGATCTGGTCAAGGCCATGCGCCATTGCCCGCAGCCGATCGTCGCGGCGATCGACGGCGTGTGCGCCGGCGCCGGCGCGATCATCGCGATGGCCAGCGACCTGCGCTACGGCACCTCGCGCAGCAAGGTGGCCTTCCTGTTCAACCGCGTCGGCCTGGCCGGCTGCGACATGGGCGCGTGCAACATGCTGCCGCGCATCGTCGGCCAGGGCCGCGCGTCCGAGCTGCTGTACACCGGCCGCGCCTTGGGCGGCGACGAGGCGGCGTTGTGGGGCTTCTACAACCGGCTGTGCACGCCCGAAGCGGTGGTGGACGAGGCCCGCGCGCTGGCGCAGGAGCTTCGCGCCGGGCCGACCTTCGCCAACGGCATCACCAAGAGCATGCTGCACCACGAATGGGCCATGGACGTGGACCAGGCCATCGAGGCCGAGGCCCAGGCGCAGGCGCTGTGCATGTTGACCGAGGACTTCGGCCGCGCCTACCGCGCCTTCGTCGCCAAGAGCAAGCCGGTGTTCGAAGGCAATTGAGCCGGGGACTGACATGAGCGACACCCGATACCTGGACTGGCCGTTCTTCGAATCGCGCCATGTCGAGATGCAGCGCGAGCTGGACGCCTGGGCCAAGGCCCACATCTCGCAGGAGCCGCACACCAACGTCGACGGCCATTGCCGCGAGCTGGTGGCCGCGCTCGGCGAGGCCGGCTGTTTGCGCCATGCCGTGGCCGGCAGCGCCTACGGCGGGACGGGCGAGGTGCTGGACACGCGCGCGCTGTGCCTGATGCGCGAGACACTGGCGCGGCATTCGGGGCTGGCCGACTTTGCCTTCGCGATGCAGGGCCTGGGCTCGGGTGCGATCTCGCTGCACGGCACGCCGGCGCAGAAGGAGCGCTACCTGACCAAGGTGGCGCGCGGCACGGCCATAGCCGCCTTTGCGCTGTCCGAGCCCGAGGCCGGCTCCGACGTGGCGGCGATGAGCTGCGCAGCGCGGGTCGAAGGCGACGAGGCAGTGCTGAACGGCAGCAAGACCTGGATCTCCAACGGCGGCATCGCCGATTTCTACGTGGTCTTCGCGCGCACCGGCGAGGCCGAGGGCGCGCGCGGCATCTCCGCCTTCATCGTCGACGACGGCACACCCGGCCTCGACATCGCCGAGCGCATCGACGTCATTGCACCGCACCCGCTGGCGCGGCTGGAGTTCCACGACTGCCGCATTCCCTTGAGCCAGCGCATCGGCGAGGCCGGCCAGGGCTTCAAGATCGCGATGCGCACGCTGGACGTGTTCCGAACCTCTGTCGCGGCCGCGGCCTTGGGCATGGCGCGGCGTGCGCTCGACGAGGCGCTGCATCGCGCCACCACGCGCCACATGTTCAAGCAGCGGCTGGCCGACTTCCAGCTGACACAGGCCAGCCTGGCCAAGATGGCCACCACCATCGACAGCGCCGCGCTGCTGACCTACCGCGCCGCCTGGATGCGCGACCAGGGCCACAACGTCACGCGCGAGGCGGCCATGGCCAAGATGATGGCCACCGAAGGCGCGCAGCAGGTCATCGACGCGGCGGTGCAGATGTTTGGCGGCCGAGGCGTCGTCAGCGAGCAGCCGGTGGAGCGGCTGTACCGCGAGATCCGCGCGCTGCGCATCTACGAAGGCGCCACCGAGGTGCAGCAGCTGATCATCGCGCGCGAACTCCTGAAGGACATGAAAGGCTGACCGCCATGCCCAGCGCCTATGTCGACACCTTCGCCCGCGACCACCTGCCACCGCCGCAGGCGCAGCCCGAGTACCTGTTCGACCTGCCGACGCTGCAGTTCCCGGCGCAGCTGAACTGCGCCACCGAACTGCTCGACCGGCACGTGGCCGAAGGCCGCGGCGAGCGGCTTTGCATCCAGGCGCCGGGCCTGCACTGGACCTACGCCGAGTTGCAGGCCCAGGCCAACCGCATCGCCAACGTGCTGGTGCACGACATGGGGCTGGTGCCCGGTCACCGGGTGCTGCTGCGCGCGCCCAACAATCCGATGCTCGCCGCCTGTTGGTTTGCCGTGGTCAAGGGCGGCGGCATCGCGGTCGGCAGCATGCCGCTGCTGCGCGCCAAGGAGCTGAAGCAGATTATCGACAAGGCGCAAATCAGCCACGCGCTGTGCGACCTGCGCCTGGCCGAGGAGCTGAAGCTCGCCGCCGCCGACTGCCCAACGCTGACGCAGCTGCGCTTCTTCAACGACCCCGGCGCCGACGGGCTGGAAGCGGCGATGGCGCGCCAGCCGGCCACCTTCCCCAATGTGGACACCGCGGCCGACGACACCTGCCTGATGGCCTTCACCTCGGGCACCACCGGAAGCCCGAAGGGCACGATGCACTTCCACCGCGACGTGATGGCCGCCTGCGCCTGCTGGCCGCCGCACGTGCTGCGGCCGACCGAAGACGACGTGTTCGTCGGCAGCCCGCCGCTGGCATTCACCTTCGGGCTGGGCGGCCTGCTGCTGTTCCCGATGAGCGTGAGCGCGTCCACCGTGCTGGTGGAGCGGGTCTCGCCGCCGGAGCTGATGGCCGCGGTGCAGCAGTTCGGCGCGACGGTGATGTTCACCGCGCCCACCTCGTACCGCGCCATCGCGCTGTCGCTGCAGGGCAAGCCCTGGCCGGCGAAGAGCCTGCGCAAGTGTGTCTCGGCCGGCGAGGCGCTGCCCGCGGCCACGCGCAAGTTGTGGCGCGACGCCAGTGGGTTGGAGATCATCGACGGCATCGGCTCCACCGAGCTGCTGCACATCTTCGTCAGCGCCGACGAACACCAGGCCCGGCCGGGCGCCACCGGCAAGGCCGTGCCGGGCTACGTGGCCTGCGTGATGGACGCCGAGGGCCGGCCGCTGCCGCCGGGCCAGATCGGAGCGCTGGCCATCAAGGGCCCGACCGGCTGCAAGTACCTGGCCGATGCGCGCCAGTCGCAGTATGTGCGCGACGGCTGGAACTACACCGGCGACGCCTACCTGCTCGACGACGACGGCTACTTCCACTACCAGTCGCGCACCGACGACATGATCATTTCGGCCGGCTACAACATCGCCGGCCCGGAGGTCGAGGACGCGCTGCTGCGCCACCCCGACGTGGCCGAATGCGGCGTGGTCGGCGTACCCGACGACGAGCGCGGCCAGATCGTCAAGGCCTTCGTCGTGCTCAAGCCCACGGCGCAGCCGAACCCGGCCACGGCCGCCGCGCTGCAGGACTACGTCAAGCAGGCCATCGCGCCCTACAAGTACCCGCGCGCGATCGAGTTTCTCGACAAGCTGCCACGCACCGAGACCGGCAAGCTGCAGCGCTTCAAGTTGCGCCAGACATGAGTCTGCAGCACGGCTTCGAGCGGCCGTTGCGCGTCCGCTTCGCGCATTGCGACCCGGCCGGCATCGTCTTCTTCCCTCAATACCTGGTGATGCTCAACAACCTGGTCGAGGACTGGGTCGACGACGCGTTGGGCGTGCCCTATGCCGAGCTGATCGGCCGGCGCCGCACCGGGCTGCCCACCGTCAGCCTGCAATGCGAATTCACCGCCATCAGCCGCATGGGCGACGAGGTGACGATGGGCCTGTCGGTGGAGCGAGTGGGCGGCAAGTCGCTCACGCTGCAGCACGGCTGCCGCTGCGGCGACGAACCACGCATGCGCGCGCGTCAGGTGCTCGTGTTCACGAATCTGGACACGCATCGCGCCATCGACATCCCCGGCGACTTGCGCGCCGCCCTCGAACGCTTCACTTCCAAGGCCACGCAATGACACAAGTACTGCAACCGCCCGGCTGGGCGCGCCCCAAGGGATATGCCAACGGCGTGGCCGTGCGCGGCCGCCAGGTCTTTGTCGCCGGTATGATCGGCTGGGACGGACAAGGCCAGTTCCACACCGACGATCTGGCCGGCCAGGTGCGCCAGGCCCTGCACAACGTGGTGGCGGTGCTGGCCGAGGCCGGCGCCAAGCCCGAGCACATCGTGCGCATGACCTGGTACGTGACCGACAAGCGCGAGTACCTGCGCGAAGCGCGCGAGATCGGCGCGATCTACCGCGCCGTCATCGGCAGCTTCGAGGTGGCGATGACGGCCGTGCAGGTGGCGGCGCTGATCGAGGACCGCGCCAAGGTCGAGATCGAGGTCACCGCCGTCATTCCTGACTAGGCGGCTTGGCCGGCGTGGCATACCACTGCTCGCGAGGCACGAGCTTGGCGGTCGCCGGGTCGCCCAGGTAGTGCGGCGACATGATCTGCACGCCGTGTTCGTTGAACAGGTCCTGGATGTTGGCGTGCAGCAGGCTCATCACCTCGGCACGCGGTCGCGGCTCGCTGGGCACGGCCTGGCAGACCAGCCGGTACTCGGGGTAGAAGTCCGACAGCGCCACCTGGAACACATGCGGCGGCGGGTCGGCCAGCACGCCCGGCGTGCGCCGCGCGGCTTCGACCAGCAGCGCATTCACCTGCCGCCACGGTGCGTCGTAGCCGATGGTCACGGTGGTGTCGACGATGAAGCCCTTGCCCTTGACGCTGCGCGAGTAGTTGCGCGTCACCGCGCCCAGCACCTGCGAGTTCGAGATCGTCAGTTCCTCGCCCATGCCGGTGCGGATGCGCGTGGTGAACGCGCCCAGGTTCGTCACCGTGCCTTCGTTGTTGTCGACCCGCACGTACTCGCCGACGTGGAAGGTGCGGGTGTAGGTCAGGATCAGGCCGCTGGCGAGCTGGCCCACCAGGTTCGACGCGCCCAGCGACAGCATCAGGCCGATCAGCACCGACAGGCCCCTGAACGCCTCGGTGTCCGAACCGGGCAGGTACGGATAGGCCATCGCGATCGCGAACAACCACACCGCGCCGATGCACAGCTTGGAGGTGATCGACGCCACGTCGGCATCGAGCCAGCTCAGACGCACCTGGCCGGCGCCGACCTTGAGGAAGAAGCTGCGCAGCACGCGCGTCAGTGCCCAGGCCAGCCAGAAGATCATTGCCGCCGCCAGCAGATCGGGAATGGCATGCACGATGGCCAGCACGAAGCGGCTCAGCAGCCCGAACAGGAAGTCGTTCAGCTGCTCGCCCCAGGGCCGGGTGAACGGGAATTGCGCCAGCGACAGGCTCAGCCACTCGTAGACCAGCAGCAGCGCCAGCCCCCAGAACACCGTGTTCAGAAGCCACTGCTCGAAGCGAATCAGGCCCTCGCGCCGCACCAGCTCGACACCGCCGACACGCAGCCGGTCGGCATGCGCCAGCGTCTGGCCGGTCAGCCAGGCCTGGATACGCTGTCGTGCCTTGCGCAGCAGCCACGTCAGCCCGAGCATCACGGCACCGGCACCGAGCGTGATCGCCACGGCAGTCAGCAGCGACTTCAGGTTGCGTGACTCGCGTGATTCGTCGATCACGCGCTGCAGCATCTGCGCCGCCGCGTCGGCGCTGGCCTGCGCACCGGCAAGCGTACGCTCCTCACTGTCCTCCGGCACGACGGCAAACATCAGCGCACCGTCGAGGCGCACCAGCACGCCCTCGGCGACGTTGGTGGTTTCCACCTTCAATTCGCCGCCACGTCGCAACGCCCTGCGAATGCGCTCCTCGCTTTCGGCGGCACGTACCACCGCGGGGATGCCGAACAGGCTGCCGCGCACCGTGACGATCTCGCGGTTCATCACGACCACGCGCCCCGGAGGCTGATGCAGCGCGGCGCCCGGCTGAACGGCCAGCGACGTCAGCGGCGGCGATGAAGCGCTGGCATCGGGCGCCTGGGCGAAAGCCTGGGGTCCGGCTGTCAGGCCCCACAGCAGGCACAGCGCCCCACCCAGCAGCCTCGTCACCCAAGCCATGAACCTGTCCTCGCCACCATGCCGAATCGGCCGCAGCGAGTCTACCGAAGCGGCAGCGGCCTCAAGGTCGCACCGCCGGGCTTTCCAGCGGCATGCCGCGCGCGCGCCACGCCAGAAACAGTTCCAGCTCAAGCCACTCTGCCGCGCCCCAGGCAAAGGGTTCGGCGCGCACACCGCTCAGGCAGGCGCGCAGGCGGCGCTGCAGCGAGCCCAGGCCCTGCCACTCCAGCCGGTAGATCGGATAGCCGGTGGGGTGCGCCTGCGGGATCGGGCTGCCGCCCAGGCGCCGGCCGGCATGGGCCTCGTGGCAATCGCTGCAGGCCAAATCGAGCTGGCCCAGGCGCTGGTGGAAGAGCCGGCGGCCGCGATCGCGCGCCGGCTCCAGCCGCGGGTCGGCCGGCGGCGTGATCGGCAGCCCGCGCGACTGAAAGGCGACGTAGGCCTCCAGCGCCAGCGCCTGCGGCGCGTCGCCGGGCGTGATGGCCTGCGGCTGAAGCTTCTGGCGGCAGCTCGCGATGCGCTGGCGCAGATCGATCGGGCGCTGCAGCGCCGTGTCGAAGGCCGGGTAGCGCGCCGCGACTCCGCGCATAGCCTGCCGCGCCGCGCCGTGGCAGCCGGCGCAGGATCGCCCGTCGGCGCCGACCGGCTGCGACCAGACCGCCTCGCCTTCCAGCACCCACAGCATGCCCGGATTCAGCGCATCGTCGCGCTGCATGGCCTGCGTGCTTTCGCCCATGAACTCCAGGCCGGAGCGGCGACCATCGGGCAGCGGTTCGGCCACCGCGGCCGAGCCCAGCAGCGCCAACAGCGCACACGCCCACGCCCACGCCCTCATGTGACGCTGATCGTGCGCTGCTCGCGGTGCTGGAAGCCGTGATCGCCTTCCCAGACGAAGTCCAGCGTGCCGCTGTCCAGCGCCAGCGCGCTGAACTCCAGGTACGGGTTGGCGGCAATCGCGGGGAACAGCTCCACCGCGACCACGCGCTCGCCGTTCCAGCTGCAGCTGAAGCGGCGCACGATGTCGCGCGGCAGCAACCGGCCGTCGGCACCGACACGGTAGCCGCTTTCCATCGGGTGCTGCAGCAGCACGCGCAGCGTGACCGTCTCGCCACGGCGCGCGCCGCTGGGGGCGGTGATCAGCGTGCGCGCCATGCTCGCTACTCGATGCACGCGGCCAGCGTCACCACCACCTCAACGCGCTGCGCCCAGCAGCTGCCGTCGCCCAGCCGCGCCACCGCCACCAGCTGCTGCGAGGTGGCCAGGCGGATGCGCGTGGACACGCTGCGCGTGGCGGCGCGCGGCCCGAAGTCCACGCGCAGCACGTCGCTCTGCGGGTTGCGCTCGTTGAACAGCGCCAGCGCCGCCACCTCGGCGGCCGGCGCGCCGGGCACGCTGATCGTCACCGGCACGGTGTTGCCGTTGTCCACCAGCGGCGCCACGTCCAGCTGCACCTTGCCCTCGCGCAGCGGCGCGCCTTCGGTGAAGCTGCGGATCGCCGCGGCCATCGCCTCGGGCGTGGCCCGTGCCGGCGGCAGCAGCACGACGCTGGCGGCCAGAATCAGGGCACGGCGCTTCATTGCGCTCTCAATCGCGCAGCGTGCGCAGCCAGGCCAGCACGTCCTCGATCTGCTGCGCCGAGAGCACGGTGCGGCCCTGCCAGGCTTCGCCCACGCGCTGCAGGCCTTCGACGCGGTAGTAGGCCGGCATGATCGACTCCGGATTCAACCGCCGCGCATCGACCAGCCGCAGCCGCAGCTGCGCCTCGCTCCAGCGCGCACCGGCACCGGCCAAGTCGGTGGCCAGGTTGCCCTGGAAGCGCTCCTCGGCAATCGGCGCGCTGTGGCACAGCAGGCACAAACCCGTCTGCCGGCTGACGACGATGGCCCGGCCGCGCGCCGCATCGCCGGGCATGGCCGACAGCGGCTGCGGGATGCCGTCGCCGACCACCACCGGCTCGGCCTGCGCTGCGGCACACAGCAGCAAGGGCAGCAGGCATCGCCGCATCAGGCCTTCTTCAGGCTCTGGTTCTTCAGCGGCAGCTCGCGGATGCGCACGCCGGTGGCGGCAAAGATCGCGTTCAGCACCGCCGGCGCAGCCACCGCGATGGTCGGCTCGCCGACGCCGCCCCAGAAGCCGCCCGAGGGCACGATGATCGTTTCCACCTTGGGCATCTGCTTGAGAAGCATCACCGGGTAGGCGTCGAAGTTGGATTGTTCGATGCGCCCGTCCTTGAGCGTGCACTGGCCGAACAGCGCCGCCGACAGCCCGTAGACAAACGAGCCTTCGACCTGCATCGCGATCTGCTGCGGGTTGACCGCATGACCCGGGTCGGTGGCGGCAACGATGCGGTGGATCTTCAGCTCACCCGCCGGGCTGACCGAGACCTCGGCCACCGCCGCCACATAGCTGCCGAAGCCCATGGTCTGCGCCAGCCCGCGGTACACGCCGGGCGGCGGCGGTGTGCCCCAGCCGGCGCCCTGGGTTGCGGCTTCGAGCACCGCGCGGTGCTTCGGGTGCTTGTCCATCAGCTTCAGGCGGAAGGCCAGCGGGTCCTGCCCCTTGGCATGCGCCAGCTCGTCGATGAAACATTCCAGGTAGATGGCGTTCTGGTTCAGGTTGACGCCGCGCCAGAAGCCCGGCGGCACCGTCGGGTTGCGCATCGCATGGTCGACCAGCAGGTTCGGCACGCTGTAGCCGATGGAGGCCTCGGGCCCCGAGGCGTTGAGCCCCTGAAAGACCACCGGGTCGCGGCCGTCGCGCACGTTCTGCGGGAACACGCCGGCCAGGATCGACTGGCCCGAGATGCGCATGTGCAGCGCCGTCAGGTTGCCCTGCGCGTCCAGCCCAGCCTTGAGCTTGCACATCGTCACCGGGTGGTAACGGCCGTGCTGCATGTCCTCCTCGCGCGACCAGATCAGCTTGACCGGCGTGCCCGGCAGCTCCTTGGCGATGGCCACCGCCTGGCGCACCCAGTCGTGCACCGCGCCGCGCCGGCCAAAGCCGCCGCCGAGGTTGATCTTGTAAACCTCACATTGCGTCGCCGGCAACCCCGCGGCCTCGGAGGTGGCGGCGAGCGCCGCCTCGCCGTTCTGAGTCGGCGTCCAGACCTCGCAGCGCGTGGGCGTCCAGCGCGCGGTGGCGTTCATCGTCTCCATCGTCGCGTGGTTCTGGTGCGGGTAGGCATACACCGCCTCGACGGTGCGCGGCGCCGCAGCCAGCGCGGCGCGCGCATCGCCGCTGCTGTTGCCGACCACGGCCTCGGGTGCGTCCAGCCCGGCCTTCAGCACCGCCGCGAAGGCGGCACTGCTGGCCGTGGCGTTGGCCCCTTCGTCCCAGACGATGGGCAGCGCGTCGAGCGCGGTCTTGGCATGCCACCAGGTGTCGGCCACCACCGCCACCGCGCTGTCGCCGACCTGCACCACCTTCTTCACTCCGGAGCGTTGGGCAATGGCGGCGGCATCGAAGCTCTTCACCTTGCCGCCAAAGACCGGGCAGTCCTTGACGGCGGCATTGAGCATGCCGGGGAGCTTCAAGTCCATGCCGTAGACCTGCGCGCCGGTGAGCTTGTCCTTGGTATCCAGGCGCATCACCGGCTTGCCGGCGATCTTCCAGTCCTTCGGATCCTTCAGCGGCACGTTGGCCGGCACCGGCAGCCGGCCCGCCGCGTCGGCCACCTTGCCATAGCTGGTGCTGCGGCCGGTCGGAACGTGGGTGATGACGCTGCTGGCGGCGCGGCATTCACCCACCGGCACCTTCCATTCGTCGGCCGCGGCCTGCACCAGCATCATCCGGGCCGCGGCGCCGCCCTTGCGCACGTACTCGTGTGATTCGCGGATGCCCCGGCTGCCGCCGGTGGAGAAGTTGCCCCACACCCGGTTGCGCGCCAGGCTTTGCCCAGGGGTGGGCTGCTCGGTGCTGACCTTGGACCAGTCGCAGTCCAGTTCCTCGGCCACCAGCTGCGCCAGCCCGGTGAGCGTGCCCTGCCCCATCTCCGACCGAACGATGCGGATGACCACGCGATCATCCGGCAGCACGCGCACCCAGGCATTGATCTCCGGCGGCGCCGCGTCCTGTGCCCGGGCCTCGCCGGGCCCGGCGACATGGAAACCGACCACCAGGCCGGCGCCGGCCGTGCCGAGGAAGCTGCGGCGGGAGATCACGGTGTCTTGCAGCATGGTCGCCTCCCGCTCAGGCCTTGGCGGCCGCGGCCTGCTTGATGCCGGCGCGCACGCGGTTGTAGGTGCCGCAGCGGCAGATGTTGCTCATCGCCGCGTCGATGTCGGCATCGCTAGGCTGCGGCTTGGCCGCCAGCAGCGCCGCAGCGGCCATGATCATGCCGCTCTGGCAGAAGCCGCATTGCGGCACGTCCAGTGCGGCCCAGGCCTTCTGCACCGGGTGTGAGCCGTCATTCGAGAGGCCTTCAATGGTGATGATTTTCTGGTTCGGATTCAACGCCGCCAGCGGCACCGCGCAGGAGCGCACCGCCGCGCCGTCGATATGCACCGTGCACGAGCCGCACTGCGCAATCCCGCAGCCGTACTTGGTGCCGGTCAACCCGAGCTGCTCGCGCAGCACCCACAGCAGCGGGGTGTCGGCTTCGGTTTCGACGGTCACCGACCTGCCATTGACGTTCAACACGGTCATGAAGCACCCCTTTCGGTTGCTGACAGCGCGCAGTCTAGTTTCGCGGGCGTTGGGTGACTTTGCATAGGGGTTATGGATCATCATCCATGGACGTATAAAACATTGCGAAATGTCCATTTATGGACTACCCTGTCCACATGGTTGCCGTGGCCCATGAACCCTTGCCCAATTACCCGGCCCTGTCTTCACCCGAGGCGGGCGCGGCGGCGCTGCGCACCTTCTGGCGCCTGGCCGAGGCCTGGAAGCTCAAGCCGGCCGAGCAGATGACGCTGCTGGGCGTGGGCCGCAGCGCGCTGTACCAGTGGAAGCAGGGCAAGGTGGGCCCGCTGGACCGCCATGTGCTGGAGCGGCTGTCCTACCTGTTCGGCATCTATGCCGCGCTGCAGTTGCTGCTGCCGCAGGGCCAGCGCGCCGACGAGTGGGTCCGCCGCCCCAACAGCGCGCCGCTGTTCAACGGCCAGTCGGCGCTGCAGCGCATGCTCGGCGGCCAGGTGGCCGACCTGTACGTGGTGCGCCAATACCTGGACGCGCAGCGCGGCGGCAAGGCGTGATCGACGAGGATGAGATCCCGCTGCGGGCCGTGGCCTGGAAGCCCAGCTACCGGCTGATCGCCTCGCGCTACCCCACGGTCGGCCTGTACGACGCCATCGCCGACCCAGCCGACCTGGACGTGGTGTTCGCGATCGAGGCGCTGACCAATCCTCGCCTGCGCAACGAACTGGGCGAGCTGCAGTTGGTGCCGAGCGGCGAGCGCCTCAGCGGCGCCGGCAGCACGCCGATCATGGCCGCCTTCACGCACCTGAACCCGGAGGGCTCGCGCTTTTCGGACGGCAGCTATGGCGTGTACTACGCGGCGAACGACCTGGACACCGCCATCGCGGAAGTCAGCCACCACCGGGCTGCATTCATGGCCCGCACGCAGGAGCCAGCGATCGACATCGACCTGCGGCTGATCGTCGCGCCGCTGGACGCGAAGCTGCACGACCTGCGCAGCCTGCGGCGCAGCGCGCCACAGCTCTACGACCCCTGCGACTACAGCGTCGGGCGGGTGCTCGGCCGCCAGCTGCGCGAGGCCGGCAGCTGGGGCGTGCTGTACCACAGCGTGCGCCGCCACGGCGGCCTGTGCGCCGGCGTGTTCCGGCCGCGCGCCTTGAAGCCGGCACGAGAGGCCGCGCACATCGCGTTGCACTGGGACGGATCGCGCATCACGCACTGGTTCGAGAAGCGCGCGCCCAACGCGGTGACCTGAGCCGTCAGCGCCCCTTGAAGCTTGGCGCTCGCTTCTCGACGAAGGCCACGGCCGCACCCTTGTGATCCTCGGTCTCGAAGGTGCGGATCATGTGCAGCGCCTCGGCATCCAGCACGTCGGACAGCGAGCCGCGCAGGCCGGTGTTGAGATTGCGCTTCATGTAGCCCACCGCCACGGTGGGCAGCGCGGCCAGTTCGGCCGCCCAGGCGCGCGCGGCGTCGGCCAGCTGCGCCGCAGGCACCGCGCGGTTGACCAGGCCGATGCGCTGCGCTTCCGCGCCGGTGATCACCTGGCCGGTGAAGTACATCTCGCGCGCCCTGGCCGCGCCCACCAGGTGGTTTAGGAAGTAGCTGCCGCCGAAGTCGCCGGACAGGCCGATCTTCGAGAACGCGGTGGTCAGCTTGGCGTCGTCGGCGGCGATGCGCAGGTCGCAGGCCAGCGCCACCGACAGCCCGGCACCGGCCGCCG
>Ga0316600_10000819_pt1 | contig 14481 bp, 16 predicted proteins | sample OWC_soil_day5_CT_FD_207652 | JGI IMG/M metagenome (GOLD analysis project Ga0316600, IMG submission 207652) | Wetland soil microbial communities from Old Woman Creek delta, Ohio, United States - OWC_soil_day5_CT | ecosystem: Environmental > Terrestrial > Soil > Wetlands | place: USA: Ohio... | reverse complement strand
AGCTGGATCGCGATGGCAATAAAACAACGGTAGAAGTAACATTAGAGGAGATGCCAGCGAACGAATAATGAAGATTACAATACTAGCTGTAGGAAAAATCAAAGAAAAATATCTCACTATGGGAATCACTGAATTCATGAAGCGATTAACGTTATATGCCAAGGTAAATATCGTTGAAATAGACGAAGAAAAAATGCCAGAGAACCCTTCAGAAGCTGAAAAACAAAAGACGCTCACCAAAGAAGGTGAGCGTCTACTAAAAGCAGTCCCCGAAAGTAGTCATCTTATCGTCCTCGATGTATTTGGTAAAAACATCTCCTCCGAGGACCTAGCCGCCAACATCGCGAGTCTAGGTCTCCAAGGTCAAAGCCACATCACCTTCCTCATCGGCGGCGCCTTCGGCCTCTCCCCAGATGTCCGAAAAGCCGCCAAAGAGAAATTGTCCTTCTCCAAGATGACCTTTACGCATCAAATGGTAAGGTTGTTATTGGTGGAACAGGTATATAGGGCGTTTAAGATTAATAAGGGTGAGAAGTATCACTGGTGAAACATAAAATGCCTGCTAAATTTTTGTAGAAATTTGGCAGGCGTTTTCTATTATGTGGGGAATATATTAAAATATGTATTTAGTTTATTGGATATATTCAAAAAATGATGCAAAGAAGAGTTTGCAGAGAATAAGAGGAGGAAAATCATTGCTAAATGATGTCAGTGAAAAAGAAGTTGGGTTAAGTTATGTTATAAAAAAGAGCTGGGCAGTTTATTGTCAACAAATTAAATCAATTACAGTGCTGATGATCATGGTCTATGCGCCAGTAGGTATTATTCATTATATTGCAGCTCAATATATTTTGAAAAATCCCTACATAGGTATTCCAATAGCGATTATGGAAATGTTTTTTTGGATTATTGGCGGAGTAGGAAGTGTATTTATTGTTGACAATGCACTTCGGAAGGACAGTGTTGAAATGGGGGTGGGAGCAGCTGTTAATAAAGCGTTTACTAGATCTGGTAGGTATGCGATAACCAGCTTATTGGCAGGCTTAATCATCTTTGGTTTTTGTTTATTATTTGTTATACCGGCAATTTTCCCGATTATAAACTATATTTTCATTATGCAAGTTGTTGCTTTACGTGGATTGCGTACTAAAAGTGCTCTGAAATACAGTAAGTCTTTGGTAAAAGGGCGTTGGTGGAAAATCTTATGGATAAACTTCGTTATATTTTTAATATTCTTTATAACATATTTGGGATTTGGATTTTTATCAATGCTTTTGCCCAAGATTTTCGGTATAATTATCAATCTTATTCTTAATGTTTTTCAAAGTGGATTTTTTACAGTTGCTATCACAGTGCTTTTCCTTAAGTTAGAAGCTATCAATATGATAGCTGAAAAAGAAGAAAATGAAGTAGAGAGTCTTTCGCAAGAGGATAGTAGTAATCAATAGAAAAGAGGGATGTAGATGAAAAAGACTATGGTGATGATAGGTGTCTGTCTGTTGTGCTGTCTGCTGACTGGTAGCGCATTGGCGGCAGAGCCGACCGATTTTTGGCAGTATGAAAAAAATATTGAACAGGTGGCGGAACCGTTAACAGAGCAAGTGATGCAGGCGATTAACGACGAAGATTATGGTCGTTTTCAAAGTTGTGTGAGCAAAAAGATGAAAGCGGCATTTCCCGAAAGCGCGTTTAAGAAATTAGTGAGTGACCTGAAAGGAAAATTCGGTAGCTATAAAACGAAAGAAGTAATGAGCATTGAATTGCGCGAAGAGTATATGATGGTTAACTACAAAGGTTTCTTTTCTCAAGCTACAGATCCGTTGCTGATGCGCACGGTACTGGTACAGGAAAATGGGAAAACATGCGTTGGTGGCATTTGGTTCAATCCGATGAAACTGGCTGGGCATACTGATCCTAACCCGTATAAGTAAAGAAGCGATTAGACAAACTGGCGCATACATGCTTGTAGGTTACTGTTGGCACATATATGCGGAATCAATAGCCTCTTGTATCATTTTGGCGGTAACTCCTTCCACCCATTTATCAAAATAGCATGGATAGTTGGTTCCACAGCTCTTACATTCTATATATTGCTTAGCTTCTTTTTGTTCTCGGCTATCATACATATAGGGAAGAAGCTCGTTGGTATTGTTAACTCCGGGGGCATTTTCATCTATCCGATAGGAATATTCATAGGTAGCCTGATACTTTAGTATAAAATGGTGAGCGTTGCAAATTGGGCATACAACGTGATTGTTATGATGCATACTTTTTCACCTCTATTTTAATAGATTGATATAGTTTTTGGTTTGTTCAGAGACGGAACTCTATAGTCGTCCATTACTATTATGTCCATAACATAGAGAATCCCTATTAAATTTTTATATATTTAATAGGGATTCTCTGTGTATTTAAGGAATACAATAAGATTTTTATAAACAAATTAAAGTTCCGCTCGAAGGTGGAATTGTAAAATTGCAGTTTAGGCTTTGATTGCCCAACGTAATTTAGCAGAACGGGCACGACTGTTGACATGACATTCTTCGGATGATGCCCGAATAGGATCGGGTGCTATTTCACGATAAACGCCTTCACGGAAAAAGTGCTTAAAAGATTTTTTGACACGACGATCTTCTCCAGAATGAAATGACAGTATGGCAACGCGGCCTCCCGGCGCAAGGGCGTCAGGAAGTTTTTCTAAGAACTCATCTAAAACTTCAAATTCATTATTGATATCGATTCGCAATGCCTGAAAAGATCGTTGACAAGATTTTTTTATCTCATCTTCACTAATTTTTGGAATGGATTTCAGAGTATCTTTGATGATATTTCGAAGCTCAGTTGTTGTCGATATGTCAAATCCCTTTTTTATGGTCGAAATAATGGCGCGAGCGATTGCTCTGGCATGAGGTTCGTCAGCATTTTCTATCAAGATAGTTTCTAATTCATCTAGCGTCAATTGTTTTAAAAGACTTGCTGCAGAATCCCCCGTTTTCGGATTAAGCCTTAAGTCTAACGCCCCTTCAGTCTTAAAGGAAAAGCCTCGTTCAGGATTGTCTATTTGCATAGAAGAAACACCCAAATCTGCCAATACAAAATTAAATGGACCTGATTCGGGAACGATTTGATCTATTTTAGAAAAATTCATGTGTTTGATCTCTAAAATTTCGGAGCCATACCCCAAACGCTCTAAACGCGTTCTGGTGCGCGGTAATTCAATGGGATCTACATCGGTTGCATACAAGCGGCCTTTTGAATTTAGACATTTAAGCATTTCTAAAGTATGGCCACCGTAACCTAGTGTTGCGTCCAATCCGATTTGTCCTGGTGTAATCTGGAGAAATTCTAATATTTCATTAACGCAAATTGAAATATGCATACCAGCAGGCGTATTGCCCTTCTGGATAATCTTTGCCACATCATCGGCATATTGATCGGGTTGCAGTTCCTTGTATTTTTCTTTAAAATTCTTAGGGTGAGTGCCTTTATAGCGAATACGTCGCTGATGTTTGGGCGCGGTTTCATCCAATGTGTGATCTAAGCCCATTTGCTTCCCTCATTTTTATAACATATTTTTGTGCTTTTGTTACAAATCATATGATAGCAGGTGCAATCTATTAAAGCAACAGCAAGTGTTTAGCTGCTAAAATGCTGGTTGAACGATCTTATTGATAATCTAGCATCCCATCCTATTAACAATGTTGTTGCGAATAGATTGGCAGCATAAAAATATCGCCAGCCACTAATGGGCTGGCGATAGAAAAATTTATTATTTTTTATTACTTTAAAGTGTGTATGTAATCAATAAGATCTTTAAATTGCGCACCATCCTTATCAAGTACGGGTTTAACGGCTTCTTGCCAATCAGCTATGTTGTCAACAGAAGTAATTGTAACGCCAGCAGCTTTAATCTTTTCCATGGATTTTTTATCGTATTTATCCCAGGATTCCCTTTCTGTGGCAACAGAAGCAGTGGCAGCATCTTGAAGAATCTTTTGATCTTCCGGTGATAATTTATTCCATGAAGCTAAGCTTATCAGAAGTACTTCAGGAACACGTTGGTGTCCATCTAAAATATAATTCTTTGCAACGGTATAGTGGCTTGCAGAGTCATAGGAAGGTGCATTATTTTCTGCAGCATCAATTGTACCGGTTTGTAATGCTCCAAATACATCGCCATATGGCATTACAATAGGATTTGCACCTAGCGCAGTAACCATATCAAGAGTAATTGCACTTTGTTGTACGCGTATTTTTTGACCATTCAAGTCGGCAAGTTTCGTAAGCGGCTTGATGGAATAGAAACTTCTAGCACCAGACTCGTAATAAGCCAATCCCATCATATTAGATGATTGAAGGTCTTTTAGCATTTCCTGCCCCTTACTACTATTTAAAAATGCCCATTCTTGATTTACATCTTTAAATAAATATGGAAGAGCAAACAATCCCATTTTAGAGTTGAATGAGGTAAGTGTAGCACTGCTAACTCTTGTCATATCAACTGTACCACCTGATTGAACTTGACTTACAACAGAGTTTTCGTCACCTAATGTTCCGCCAGGATAAACTTCAATATTAATTCTTCCGTTTGTTTTTTCTTTAACAATCTCTGCAAATTTCTTGTCGCCGTCAGTGGTAGGATAGTCTGCTGGTTGAACCTCAGCCAGCCTTATAGTGATTGCTTCTGCTCCGCCACTCGTTTTTTCCGTAGTTGTACCACAAGCTGTCAACAAAACAGCACATAAAAGAGATAAGATTAGCACTGGCAAACTTTTTTTCATTTTTTTAGCTCCTTTTTTATTCATTAATTTAAATACTAAATGTATTTAACGTATAAGATGTGGTAAGAATAAAGATAATTGAGGAATGTAGACAATTACCATCAAACAAATAAACAGGATTAAATAGAATGGGAGCATGCTTTGGACAGCTTTTCCTATAGGTGTATCGGTTAAGGCACACCCGATAAACAAAACAGCGCCATGAGGTGGAATAGTCAAGCCAATTCCTAGGCTGAGCATCATAATAATTCCGAAATGGATAGGGTCTACATGCATGCTAAGTATAACCGGCTTTAAGATTGGTGTCATAATCATAATCAATGGTGCCATATCCATTGGTGCGCTCAGCAAAATCAATAGGCAAGCTATGATAAACAATAGGATGAGCGGGTTACTAGATATTCCTAATAGAAGCTGAGTAATCATCTCTGGTATACGCAAGATTGTTAAAACATAGCTAAATGCTGCAGAAGCTGACATTAAGAAAAATACAAGAGAGCAGATTCTTAATGTTTTTAATATAATTGGCCAAAAATCTTTAATGGGAATATCTTTATAAAAGAAGAAGGTAATAATGAAAGCGTACAAGCAAGCAATCGCTCCCGCTTCGGTGGCTGTAAACCAACCTGAAAAAATACCCCCTAATATGATAACGCAAGGCATAATAGAAAAGATTCCATCAAAAATAATTTTCCCGTATTCTCCCTTGGGTATTGTTTCTTTCACTGTGTAACCGTTTTTAACAGCTAGAAGTGCACCAGCAGTCATTAAGATTGCACATATAACGAGACCAGGAAAAACACCCGCTAGGAAAAGAGCATTGATAGACGGAGCAGCTGCGCCATAAGCAAGTGCATACAAAATCAAATTATGACTTGGTGGAACAACAACACCTTGTACAGAAGCAGAAATAGTAAGGCTCGTAGCAAATTCCTTACTATACCCTTTTTTTACCATCTGCGGGATCATAACAGTACCAACAGAAGCCATATCAGCACTAGCTGAGCCAGAAATATTACCAAACAATAGGCAAGCAAGGCAGTTTACCATAGCAAGACCACCCGGGAATCGGCCAAAACCTAGCAATGCGAACCGTATCAATCGTTTTGCTAGCCCGCCTTCCCCCATAATTTGACCAGCCAAAATAAAGAACGGAATGGTAAGTAATGCATAGGTGTTAAGACCATCTATCATTTTGTGAGAAATTAACTCAAGGCCAAAATTCTCCATTAAAAAGACAGATAGTGTAGAGGCGACAATGCACAAAGAAATTGGCACTCGTATCAGCATTAACCCGATAAATGTTGTGGTAAGAACAATTATTTCAATAGTAGTATGATCCATCAATGCCCCCCCAATCCTTTATGTCTTTTCAAATCAACGCCAAAAAATTGAAATATGCCATAAAACAGAATAAGAACACCTGATACGGGTACTGCGAGAGTTCTGTAGGCTATAGGCAAATTACCCATGGTAGGAATAATTTGACCAAAGTCGTTTAGCGTAAGCTTTGTTCCATAAACAATCAATATTAGTGAAAAGACAATTTCAAAGATGGAAATGAGCTTTTCAATATAAAAATTTGCGTTGTCGCTAAAGTGGATAGAAGTAAAAGCAAGGTGTATTCTTTCCCGAAAGCCCATCGCAATGCCCAAAAATGAAAACCATATGAGTAAGAATATTGTGACATCTAGAGACCAAGTCGGTGTATAGCTAAATAATTTTCTGGCAAATACTTGAAAGCATACAATCACAATCATTGTTAGCAACATTATCTTTGATAATTCTTCAAAAGCCTTATCAATAGATAACAGTAAACTGAATACCCAATTTACTTCTTTTTTCTGAATTTGCGCTGGTTCTTTTGAATCTTCCAAAATATCAACTCCTCATATACAATTTAATACTCAATGCTACTATTTTTACGTTACCAACAACTCACGGACGGTTCCAGTTATCGCAGCCGGAGTTTAATCAGTATATTCAGATAATTGCTGGCATGATATAGGTTCTCTTTCGTTGACAATATTCAGTACGGCCATGCTGTTAGTTTTTTCATGTATTTATTATTGCCCGAAGTTTGGCTCATCTCATCTCATCCCATCCCTTCAACCGCAATCAGTCGCGGAGCTTATTTAACTTAATTAAGTTAGTCTGCTATTTGTAATAATTTGCTATTTATTTGAAAAATCCTTCTATTTTTCCATTTTTTTTATTGCTTCAATTGGAGACGGTCTTTTTTGTCACATTAGTTTCTCTTCTAAAAAGTTCTCAAATAGGAGGGAGAGGTGGCAGGCGTACTGAACCTTTTATTTTTGTAAATTATATAAGGGAGAATTGGGAGTAGCACTGTCAGGCTTGATTCATTTATCACTGGTTGTGAGAAAATCCTCTCGTAACGGTGTAAAAGAATCTGTCAAAACTGAATCGTCTTCTAAGGCCACAACCCCATGCCAGACACTCTTGGCAGCATAGTAACAATCCCCCTGTTTTGCAATTTTGGTTTCATTACCTACAGTAATTTCAAAACTTCCTTTAGCAACATAACCAATTTGCTCGTGGTCGTCATGCTTATGCAAAACACCAATTCCACCTTTAGCAAAATGAAATTCTACCATCATAATTTTATCTCCGGCGACGAGGAGCTTTTGTGATGTTTTGTCACCTGTTTTTTTTATCTGCACGTCCTTATTGGTTATAATCAAGAAAATTCCTCCTTTATTGTAGGAATTGAAGCTCTATTCCAGCAGCCCAGTTCCTACTATCCATTATATTTATATATTTCCAGTTTAATGCAATTTTTACCCTTTGTATTGATTGAATATTGTGATAAAATATTGTTGTATTGCGATTTGGGAGTGATGGATTTATCATGATAAATGATTTTGATTTTGATTTTGAACTAACTGCACATCCCCATCAATTTATCTACCGTCATACCACCTCGGCTCAGAATCCTTGGGATAAATTTCATTCCCACCCGGGAGTGGAATTCATCTACGTTCACGAGGGAGAAGGTTCGGCTATCATTGATCAAGTCATCTATCCATTCAAGCCAGGTTCGTTAATGTATTTTCAGCCCTTCCAGCTTCATAGGGTAAAAACGGAAATACCAGAAGCAGGCTCATACATTCGATCAAAGCTGTTGTTAGAGCCATCGGTTCTCGATTCTTACATGGAACAATTCGCAATCTTACAACGTTTCTTTCTGTATTTGCGTCAGAGCAATCTTGATTGCCAGGTTATTCAAGTGGCGGAGCCATCACAATTTGACGCCCTATTTCAACTCTACTGTCCGCGTGATACAGAATTAATGAATACTGAGGCTTTTGCGTTATTCTTCATGCTGTTTTTAACTATACTAAAAGACCAATGGACGGCTAAAAATCAAGCTGACAAGGATAGTAAACTTCGCCATAGCTGCTATGCTGAACAGGTCATGCAGTGGATCGAGTCCCATTACCATGAGGAATTCACTCTGGCTGCGCTAGTAAATGAACTTCATCTTTCAAGTTTCCACATATCTCATCTGTTCCACAAAGCTACCGGCAGTACCATCACTGAATATCTTATCTACCGTCGTTTGCGCGAAGCATGTCTGCTGCTAAGAGCAACATCCCTGTCTTTACAGGAAATCTGCGACAGGATCGGCATCAGAAATATTTCTTATTTTTGCCAGTTGTTTAAAAAACGATTGGGTACAACTCCAGCCCAGTATCGAGGTAAACCAAGCCAAATTATTTAGAGTAATTATACAAGATGACGGTTAGTTTTGCCTTAGACATGCTTGCAGGTTAGCGTTGCGGCGTTGTTGTGTAATTTACTAAATTCATAATAAAAAGGTACAAAATTGGCATTTTAAAAATGTAGTTTTGTACCTTTTTTACAAATGTTTTTCATAGATAAGAAAATATTTAAGGTTGTATTTTTGATTGATGAGGTGCTAAGGGAAGGACTAAAAGAGACATTATATAAAAACATGAGAAAATGCCATATTCATGACATTATTTTGTATTATACTAAAAGTAACAAACAAAAAATTTATTTTATATTATTTTAGAAGGGAGGAATCACTGTATGATTAAAGTGCTAATCGCCGATGACGAGAAAGATATCAGGGACATTGTTACGTGGTATCTAAGTCGTGAAGGATTTCAGGTGTTCGCTGTAGCTAATGGTAATGCAGCCCTGGAAGTAGAAACATTGCATACACCAGATTTACTGCTACTTGATGTGATGATGCCAGGCTTATCTGGTTGGGAGGTTGCCAAAGCTATCAATCGTAATGTGCCTATCATATTTTTGACGGCGTTAGGGTCAGAAAATGATAGAATTGCAGGCTTTAATTTGGGAGCTGATGATTATATCCCAAAACCATTTAGTCCACGGGAATTGGTTGCCAGAGTACGCGCAGTTTTACGCCGCAATGGGAAACTGGCTTTGGTGGGAGATGTTTTACAATTTCCAGCCTTAACGATAGAACCGGGAACGCAAAAAGTCACTTTTAATGGAAAAAGTGTTGAATTATCCACCAAGGAATTTGAATTATTATATTTTTTGGCTCGTCATCCTCAGAGTATTTTTACCAGAGAAAGTCTGACGGTTAATTTATGGGGCTATGACTTTGAAGGGGATGAGCGTACCGTTGATACTACGATTAAAAGAATACGCAAAAAAATTGGCATGGCTGGCGATTTTATAAAAACGATACGAGGAACCGGTTATAAGTTTGAGGTGGACAAGCAATGCTAACCCGTTCACTGTTTTTTCGCCAAGTACTCAGCCATCTGGCAATTATTATCTTTATGGCGCTGACCTTATCAGGTTCGATTATATACTTCGTATATGAGGGCAATTTAAATGATAAAAAAGGGGATCTAGCTATAAGAGTAAGCAATCTTGCTGATTTTTTTTCAGAGGAATTGGAGGCTGGTCACGTGCCTGACCTGCGAGACTGGCAAATAGCGAGCCATGCTTCTGGGGCAATACTCTGGCTGGAAGATAGCGACGGGCAGATCATTCAGGGAATACCGCCCAATCATTTGAATGCAGAATCCTATACGATCAGTAATTCATTAGATGATTCTAAGATGCAAATCATTCTTTCACCAGAAAGGGCTCTTATTGTTTCAGTACCTGTATTAATAGGAGATAAGCAGGGACAGCTACGAGCCTATTATTCAATTCACTCTGCTCGGTTTATCTTGGAAAGGGTACTCCGTTTTTCTCTTTCTCCGTTCATTGTTGGACTTATAGCTGCTTTTTTGCTAGCATTGCTATTGTCACGCAAATTGACTCGATCTATTGCCGACATTGCTTCTGCTGCAAAACGTTTCTCAGCAGGAGATTATGCAAGCCGTACCCAGTACACTGGTAAAGATGAAATCGGAGCACTGGGCAAAACCTTTAATGACATGGCCGACGCTATTCTTCATACCCAGCAAACCAGACGTGATTTTTTCGCCAATATTTCTCATGAATTGAAAACACCGCTGAGTTGTATAAAGGCAACAACAGAAGCTCTGATTGACGGTATTGCAACGAATGATCAAGAAAGAACCCAGTATTTAGAAAGGGTTTTAGTTGAGACAGATCGAATGACCAGATTAGTATATGATATTACGGATACTGAACAATTAGAGTCCGGTAAAATGTTTATTAAGCGGGAGCGGATTGATTTAGCGACATTACTGCTAAATCAATCCGATAAGATAGAACTATTGCTAAAGAAAAAAAATCTCTCGCTGCTATTGCGACTAGAGACTGATAAACGCTACGTTTTGGGCGATGCTGGGCGATTAGAGCAGGTTTTGGATAACCTTATAAGCAATGCCATACGATATGCTCCGGTGGGGTCGCGTATCGGTTTGCTATTGACCGAAGAAAATGAATGGCTCCAAGTTTGCGTGTCCGATCAAGGAGAAGGTATTGCCGAAGAAGAGTTAATAATGATATGGGAACGTTTTTACCGTATTGATAAATCTCGTGAACGTTCTGCGGGCGGAAGTGGTCTGGGCTTGTCTATAAGCCGTGGATTAATTGAAGCTATGGGCGGGACGATATCAGTACAGAGTAAAAAAGGAGAAGGAACTAAATTTAAAATCTGTATACCTTGGCAAAAATAGAGCTTCACATCAAAGGAAAAATGCAAGCCACTTACTGCGGCTTGCATTTTTTATTTATAAATTTAGATCTAAATTTTTGCCATATTCATGACACCTTACCAGTTTATAATGGATTTAGTTTCATGTTGATCACTTACACCTAAAATTAAATTTCATAGTAAAAATAGTAAGGGGGAGGAAGTTTAGATGAATTTCAATAGTCGTCTAAAGTTTGGCGCTTTAGTAATATTAGTTTTCAGTATAGTTGGCGTTGTTCTTTATCAGTGGGGAGGATTAGGACCTCAAAAAGTTGTTGTTGCAAAAGTGGAAACAGGTACCCTCAAACCAACCGTATTTGGAATTGGTACTGTACAGGCAAAAATGAATTACAACATAGGGCCTACGCAAACGAGTAGAATATTAAAACTTTATGTTGATCAGGGAGATTCGGTAAAAGCAGGTCAAGTGTTAGGTGAAGTTGACCCAGTTGATCTTGAACAAAATATCACGAGCAGTAATGCAGCACTCGTTAGCAGTCAACACGATGCAGAAGCTGCCAGAACAAAAATTCAAGATGCCAGTAGTCAGAATAAATTAGCCCAAGGAGAAGCCGTCCGGTATGAAAAACTTTTCGAAAGCGGAGCTATCAGTAAAGAATTATTGGAATCAAAACAAACCGATGCCGAAGTTGCAGCAGCAGCTTTAGACTCAGCGGTATCCGCTTTTCAATCGGCCCAAAGTAAGGTGGAACAAGCTGGTGCCGAATATGGTGGAAAGGTCGAGCAAAGAAGAAATTTTCTACTGATAAGTCCAGTAGATGGAGTTATAGTTTCTCGGCAGGCGGAAATTGGAAGTACAGTCGTTGCCGGGACCACTGTGTTTACTATGATTGATCCAAAGACACTTTGGGTGCAAACTAGAATTGATCAAAGCCGCTTTAACGGGGTTGCGCTCGGGCAAACGGCAGAAATAACCATGCGTTCTGATCAAAATGAGGTGCTGACTGGAAAAATAGAACGCCTTGAGGTTCAAGGAGACACGGTTACCGAAGAACGTTTTGTTGATGTAAAATTCGTGGATGTTCCTTCCAATATTTTTCTAGGTAATTTAGCGAATGTGAATATAAATTTGCCTGAGGTACCCAATGCCTTATATATTCCGGCTGTCGCAGTAAAAACAAGCAATGGTGAGGACAACGTCTGGGTTGTACAAAACGGAAAGGCATATTATAGGGTGGTAAAAACAGGAGTGCGAACCATGGATGGAAAAATTCAGATTATCAATGGACTTGAAGCGGGTGAAACAGTTATTCTGTCTAGTAAAACTCATATTACTGGAGGCACGAGCGTAAGGGCGGTGTTGGCATTGTGATTAATTTAGCGATTCGAGATATTCGACATAGCTGGTGGCGGTATTTGCTTACCGGTATGGTTTTAGGGTTATTGATTGCAGCTACTATTACGATGTTTGGGATGTATCGTGGGACGATTACCGACGCACTTTCACTGCCGTCTACATCAGGAGCTGATATTTGGGTTGTGCAAGAAAATACCTTGGGGCCTTATGCAGAAGCCTCTTCTCTGTATGCTGATGAGTGTCGCGGATTAGCCGGTTTCCCCGGAGTTGCAGAGGTATCTAATCTAATTAATTTTTCAAGGCAAGTGCAACGGGGGGACGATGATGTTCGGGTAACAATCGTGGGATATGAGGATGGTAAAATGGGACAACCAATAAATATCATCGCTGGGCGGACGATTATTAAGTCAAAATATGAGGCAGTGGCGGATATAAGGAGCGGATTTAAGGTGGGGGATAAGATTCAAATCAAGGGTGATGACTATACAATTGTAGGTTTAACAGAATTGATGGTAAGTTCCGCAGGTGACCCTGCCCTTTTTATTCGATTAAAAGACGCACAGGAAGTGCAATTTAAAAAAGATAACACATCAATTTATAGTGATCGAAACAGAAATAATGCAACGGATAATAACGAAATTTCAAAATATAAAACCAATGCAATCTTGGTTAAAGTGGCACCAGGGTGGGACGTAAATCAGGTAGCAGCCAATATCAAACAGTGGAAGCACTTTGAAGCCTATACCTACCCAGAAATGGAGAATTTGCTTTTGTCAAAGATTATTGATAAAGCGGCCAAACAACTTGCCATATTTTTGGTTATCCTACAGACGGTCAGTGCCGCCATCGTTGCACTCTTAATTTACACAATGACCATGGGCAAATTAAAGGAAATCGCCGTTCTAAAGTTAATCGGAGCGAGCAATCACTTAATTACGATGATGATTTTACAGGAAGCTTGGGGTATTGGCGTTATTGGTTATATGATAGGACTTGTTGTATCTATTCTTTGGGTGCCGATTTTCCCTCGACATGTCGCGTATAGTACCGATATTAGAGTGCTATCCTTTGTGTTAACGATGGGAATATGTAGTCTCGCAAGTATTATCAGTATTCGAGCTGCAATGAAAGTTGAGCCGGCAGCGGCGATTGGGGGATAATTATGAAATCTGCGATAATAATGGAAGGAATAAAGAAACGTTATGGCAAAGGGGCCACAGCTGTGGATGCTCTTCAAGGCGTCGATATGGCTGTCTATTCCGGAGAGGTAATTGGGCTTATTGGGGCGAGTGGGTCGGGAAAGACGACATTACTACAATGTATAGGGGCAATTATTGATCCTACAGCTGGGCGAATTGAACTTGGTGGAGAAGTAATCTTTGACAATCGTTGGTTGATTAAGGATGTCCGTAAACTTAGACGAGATAAGATTGGCTTTATGTTTCAAGCCCCATATTTAATTCCTTTTTTAACAAATATAGAAAATGTGGCATTGCCAATGCTATTGGCGGGGCAACCATACGAACAAGCACGCCTTAGGGCCATGGAGTTGCTAACAACTCTTGATATTGCTGGAAAAGCGGAGTTTAAGGCATACCAGCTTTCAGGAGGACAGGCACAGAGAGTATCCATCGCTAGGGCATTAGCGAATAATCCTCCAGTAATATTGGCGGATGAACCAACAGCCCCGCTTGATGGTCACCGATCACTGGCGGTAATCAGCTTATTGAATGAATTGGCGCAGCAATATGGAACAGCAATCATTGTCGTAACCCATGATGAAGTGGTTATACCGACTTTTAAACGGATATATCGGATACGTGATGGACTAGTTAATGAAGAAAAAGGAGAAGGGCGTTCAATATGTAATTAACATGCTGTTTACAAAACAGTCTGGCTAAAACTTGCTAAAAAAGTGTAGTTGTGATGTAATAGAAGAACAACAAGACAAAGACATAGGAGTGAATTAACATGGCAGGTAAAGTTATGGTTTCCTACAGTACAAGAATTGAACAATCTCTTTCAGAGCGTCTCAAAGAATATAGCACTACCTCAGAAATTTCAATTACAAAAATTATTAATAAAGCATTAGAGGATTATCTCGATAAAATTGAAAAAGCAAAATAGATGATAGAGTAAGAGCTATGCAAAGAGTTAACGATAAAAGTCGCCACTACTGATAAGGTTGAGGCGACTTTTATCGTATATGGACAAGCAATCTGGTAATATGTCAAGCTCGA
>Ga0316600_10000818_pt1 | contig 14489 bp, 11 predicted proteins | sample OWC_soil_day5_CT_FD_207652 | JGI IMG/M metagenome (GOLD analysis project Ga0316600, IMG submission 207652) | Wetland soil microbial communities from Old Woman Creek delta, Ohio, United States - OWC_soil_day5_CT | ecosystem: Environmental > Terrestrial > Soil > Wetlands | place: USA: Ohio... | reverse complement strand
GAAGTAATGGCTGGTTTTGGCCGGACAGGATCTATGTTTAGTATTGAGGACTGGGGCGTTGTCCCGGATATGATTTGTGCTGCTAAAGGTATGAGTGCAGGATATTCTCCATTAGGCGCTGTCATTGTGAAAGAAGAACTTTACAATGCCTTTAAACAAGGTTCTGGGGTATTTGTTCATGGTCACACCTATGGGGGAAATCCTTTATCGGCAGCGGTTGCGTTGGCCGTAGTTAAAACATTGGTAGAGGATAAAATAGTAGAAAATTCTCGGAATGTTGGGGAGTATCTGCTGGCACAATTAAAGGAAAAGTTATTGCCGTTTTCTTATGTGGGAGATGTGAGAGGTAAGGGATTAATGCTTGGTGTGGAAATTGTAAAAGACAAAGTAACGAAAGAACCTTTCCCAGTTAAAATGGGGATGGCAGAAAAGCTTACCAGTACATTAATAAAGCATGGGGTGATTGTATATCCTGGTAATGGTAATGCGGATGGAGAAAATGGAGATCAGTTCCTTCTCGCACCACCACTGATTATCACAAAGAATCAGGCCGATGAATTGATCGAAGGCATGGTAGCTGGATTTATTGAATTTGATAAAAAGATTAGATCAATGAAATAAGAGGTGAGTAGATGGAAAAACTAATTATCACAATCGCACCGACTGGTAATGTGCCAACGAAAAGTATGACGCCTCATGTTCCTGTGAAGCCAGAGGAAATTGCTAAAGATCTTGTTGCTTGTTATGAGAAGGGAGCTTCTGTAGCTCATATTCATGCAAGAGACGGGGAGGGAGTTCCAACTTGTGATGTAAAATATTTTGCGCAAACGGTTCGGTTACTTAATGAGGCTGGATGTCCCATTGTAAAACAAATATCCACTGGTGCACGAGGCGGAAAATCAGGAGAGGCCAGGGCAGAAGCATTAGTGTTAAATCCACTTTCTGCTAGTTTATCCTCCGGATCCTCTAATTTTCCAACAAGTATTAATGCCAATGAGCCAAAGCTTGTTGAATATCTGGCAAAAATCATGCTGGAAAGAAATATTAAACCGGAAATAGAAGTGTTTGATACGGCGATGATTAGCAATTCTGTTCGTTTAGAGCAGGCGGGACTGATTAAGGAACCCTTGTTATTCAACTTTGTATTAGGAGTTAAAGGTTCTTTACCAGCAACTCCTAAAAACCTTTTTTTTCTGTATGAAAGTTTACCGCATAATGCAGTTTGGAGTGTCTCCGTCATTGGTCCTCAACATGTCAATTTGTCCGTAATGGCAATGGCACTGGGCGGACATGTGAGGGTAGGAATTGAAGATAACGTGTATTATAGTAAAGGTGTATTGGCAACTAATGTTGCTTTGGTAGAGCGCATTGCTAATATTGCAAAGGCTATGGGGCGAGAAATAGCAAATCCAGAAGATGTAAGAAGAATATGGGGTATAACAGAGAACAGCCTAACATGAGTATCTTGGCAGAGGAGATACCTTAGATGGAGTCAAGTTTCTGCTTAAAAAGAAATATATATTTCTCAATTCCCAAGCCGTGATCGAGGGTTCGTATCCCTTCATCCGCTCTAGTAAATTCAAGCCTTCCGTCGTTTTGTCGGAAGGCTTTTCTACTTTGACCTTGTATCATACGCGAAGCTATGGGCTTGGTTTGAGGCAGCAATTGCTAAGGGTGTAACGGATTGGCAGGTGAGTGCGTAATGAGTGAGGAAGAACTTTTAAGCTTTATTAACTCCAAACTTGGCACAGGAAAATATACACTTAGAACTCTCATAATCGTTGCCGTAATCTCATTAATTATAGGTATCGTTACAGGATTAGCCATAGGGCACTGCTTATGTTGGTGCCGGATTTAAATTTTAAAGCGTACCTGGGACAGCTGTAGTAACGAAATATAATTATCTACACAAAAGCACCGTCTTACCTTTGGTAGGGCGGTACTTTTTATTTTGAACCTATCTATCAGACAGTAGTTACAGAGAGATTAATTGCAGAGTAGGAGCCATGTGGCGCTAAATTATTTTTTGCGAAGGTTCTAATTTGAATATAATAAGCGTATGATAAATCATTGAGCGCCCTTGCGTTAACAAGGGCGCTCGGGTAGAATAATGGGAGCAATTAGGTGAACAATTCGGCAATAATGCGTAGCAAGACTAGTAGTAGCCAGTCTGAGACGTTAAAAATGAAACGTTTCGTCTCAAGACGCATTAGAGTCACCTCCCATATTCGGTTTAAGGGCAGAGGCCGAAAATCTGCCCTTATAAAATATATGCGTTGTTATAGAAGTTTAGAACATAAAATGGAAAAAAAATCCATGAAATAAATATGGGAAACAATCATAAGCTGCTGTCATATTAAAGATTGTCGTAAAGTTGAGATTACGACTATTGATTTGACGAGGCGCAACGTAATCACAGCGAGTGTAATGTTCACGAAAGGAAAGATTAAACCTGTTACTGTAGATTATCGACATTAAAACTGCCTTACTCTTAATTGAGTGAGGCAGTTTTTTTGTTGTATTTACCTTTGAGAGTTAATTAAACTTGTGATTTATTTTAATAGAAGTTCCCGTTCAATTCTTTCCCTGGATTCAACAGCTTGAACAGCTATTTTTTCAGGGTAGCCAAATAAAGATACACAAGCAATAGAGTCGCCGCCAACTTTAAATGTTCTGTTGGCAAAGTCCATTTTACGAAGTTGTTCAAACATACCATTGATATCGACTTCACCTTCGCCAAAGCCAAGATGTTGATGAATTGTTGCATCTACACCTGGAGGATTAACGATATAACGACAGTCAATGGTGTGGTTCATTGTATCAGCGAATAGTACGTGGGATAAGTCGTCACCGGCGTATTCCATCATTTTTCTTACGTCGCCTTTGCCATTATCATAGAAAAATGTATGGGCGCCGCAATAAAGATATTTCAAGTTATCACTGCGGAGAGATTTTACTAAATCAGCAGTTTCGTTGTTGTTTTCGCAGAAATCGTAAGGATGAGATTGGATTTCAATGCGGATGCCTTCTCTTTCAATGATAGGGAGAAGTTCTTCCATCGATTTGTACCACATGCCTTCGCAAATTTCAGGTTGATGAGGGTCGCCAGAAAGCTCAGTATTGATAACTGATACGCCCAGATCAACAGCGATTTCAATCATTCTTCTCCAATTTTTAACGGCAAATTGACGTTGTTCTTCAAATGGACCAGACCAACGATAAACAACAATAAATGAGGAGATTTCCACACCGGTTTCTTTTAAGGCTTTTTGATATTCAGCTTGACATTCACAGCTGAATTTCGGATGTTTGTAAAAAGGGTTGATACGTGGGTGTGGAGATTGCTCGATATATTTATATCCCCAATCTGCAACTTGGTGTACCATGTCATTAATACTCAGTTGTTTTGCTAATACATCAACATCAAACGCGATTTTCATAGAAAATACCCTCTCCTTCGTATTCCGTATTTTAAAATTATAAATCATAATATACCATTTTTATAAAATTGATTATTTTTAATGATATTATGATTATATCTTGGTTAATTATTGATTGTAAGTTATCCTTTTATAAGGATATTGTCAATAGTTTTTTTGTTGTTGGATTATTTACGAAAGAGGTCATTAGTTTAGAAAATGATGTTTCAAAGCAATGATGTTTTCGACTAGCTTATCATCTAGAGTTTGATTGATCTTACGTCTTTTTTTATGAGGGAAGCAGCTCCTTCAGCTATGATTCCTTTTTTAAGTCATATAAAATGCCACTGATTAATTCCTGAACTAACAAAAACTTTTGTAATTGACATATGATCATGAATTACCATTCATATTACAGAAAAGTTATTAAATAATGTTAACATTCCAAGGAAAAAACTACGATATTTATAAAAATATTATCAAGAATAAACATATAAAAGCAATTTATTATACTTTTACTAAATTTTTTTTTTAAAGGCTATGTAAAGGGCGGAATTAATGGATTATAAAAAGCAATTCAGTTTATTGAGATTATTTAGATAATTCAATATAATACAACTGCAAACGAAATTGCATTTTGAACTAGTATAGCAAATAGTGATCGTTAACATTATTAGGCATTGCTTTTCAAAAAAATATAGTAAGGAGAATTCAGATGAGTATAAAAATAGGAATTGGTCCATGTTGCTGGGGGGTAGATGATCCCAAGAATCCCTACCTTCCAAATTGGAAACTCGTGTTAAAAGAAGCTGCTGAAGCAGGATATAAAGGTATTGAATTAGGTCCTTATGGATATTTACCTTTGGACATTAATGTAGTAAAGGAAGAACTTACAAGAAATGATCTTACAGTAATTGTTGGAACTATATTTGATGACTTAGTTAGCCCAGAAAATAAAGATAATCTGTTGGAAATGACTGAAGATATATGTAAATTGATTAGGGAGTTACCACGAGCATCTAAAGCTGAAAATCAACATTTCCAAACTCCGTACCTGACTATTATGGATTTTGGACATAAAGAGCGCAGCATGTTAGCTGGGCATTATGACAGAGCGCCTCGTTTATCTAAAGATAGATGGAATGGAATGATCGAAAATATAAAAGAAATTTCGAAAATAGCCTGGGAAAAATACGGAGTTCGGCCTGTCATACATCCCCATGCAGGAGGCAATATAGAATTTGAAGACGAAATTAAACAAGTTCTTGAAGATATTCCTTATGGTGTTGCTGGACTTTGCTTAGATACTGGACATCTGTATTATTCTGGGATGGATCCAGTAAGCTGGATCCGTGACAATGCAGAAAGATTAGATTATATTCATTTCAAAGATATAGATAAGGATATTTATAATAAGGTTATGGCGATGGAAATTGATTTCTTTGATGCTTGTGCTAAAGGTGTTATGTGCCCAATTGGTAAAGGAATTATAAATTATAGTGGTATAAATGCACTTTTAAAAGAAATCAATTATCAAGGCTGGATTACTATAGAGCAAGAAAGAGATCCAAGAAATTCAGGAACCAGTTTACAAGATGTATCACAAAGTTATAAATATTTAAAAAGCGTAGGTTATTAAATTAGCGAGGAGTTGTTTTTAATGATTAATGGAGAAAAACGTTTAAAAAGCCCAATTCGTTGGGCTATGATTGGAGGCGGTCGTGATAGTCAAATTGGATATATTCATAGATCAGCAGCGTTACGAGATAATAGTTTTCAGCTAGTTGCAGGTGCCTTTGACATAGATGCTGATAGAGGCAGAGAATTTGGAATTAATTTACGAGTAAGTGCAGAGAGATGTTACCCAGATTATAAAACAATGTTTGAGGAAGAAAAAAAACGCGAGGATGGTATTGAAGCAGTATCTATTGCAACACCAAATGGAACTCATTTTAGCATTTGTAAAGCTGCACTAGAGGCAGGAATTCATGTTGTCTGTGAAAAACCTTTGTGTTTTACAGTAGAAGAGGCAACAATTATGAGGGAACTAGCCCAGAAGAATAATTTAATTGTAGGGGTAACTTACGGATATTCTGGTCATCAGGTTATTCATCAAGCGAAAAAGATGATTGAAAATGGTGAATTAGGAGAAATTCGTATTGTGAATATGATGTTCGCCCATGGATTTCATTCCAGCGCTGTTGAGGAGGCTAATCCTTCCACAAAATGGAGAGTAGACCCTAAGTTTGCAGGCCCAAGTTATGTCTTGGGGGATGTTGGAACTCATCCGCTTTATTTATCTGAAGTAATGATGCCAAATATGAAAATAAAAAATCTAATGTGTACTAGACAAAGCTTTGTGAAAAGCCGTGCACCATTGGAAGATAACGCATTTGTGATTATGAATTATGAGAATGGAGCAGTTGGAACAGTATGGGCTAGTGCAGTGAATTGTGGTTCCATGCATGGACAGAAGGTTAGAGTAATCGGCTCAAAAGCAAGTATTGAATGGTGGGATGAGCAGCCAAACCAATTAAGATTTGAGATTCAAGGCAAACCAGCACAGATATTAGAAAGGGGAATGGATTATCTTTATGATGATGCACTTGCTGATGATCGGATAGGGGGTGGACATCCAGAGGGATTGTTTGAAGCATGGTCAAATTTGTATTGGAGATTTGCTGTGGCAATGGATGCTGCCAATAGAAACGATAGTGAATTCTTAAAGGATTTTTGGTACCCTGATATTAATGCTGGATTTGAGGGCGTTAGATGGATAGAAAATTGTGTTAGATCTGCGGACAATGGGTCTGTCTGGGTAGATTATAAATAAGGATTATTTTTTAGACAAAAAGTGTACCTGGTATAATAACATATTATAAATATTGCAGTTGAAACAATCAACATAACAAAGCGGCTAATATGTATTTCAAGGATAAGTGTTTCGAAGAACTTGCGTTATAAAAAAAAGAAAAATCATAATATTCTAAAAATTTAGAACAGAGGGAGAAAATGCGATGAATGGATCGGTAAATCAAGAGTCAGTTGATCCGAAAAAATATGTTATATTAATAGGTTTGGTGGCTACATTTGGTTCTTTACTATTTGGTTATGATACTGGCGTTGTTAACGGTGCCCTGCCTTTTATGGCGTTGCCTGATCAGCTTAATTTGACACCGGTATTAGAAGGTGCGGTTGTTGGGGCCATTGCTTTGGGCGCTGCATTAGGGTGTCTTATTGGCGGACGGTTGGCTGATAGTCTTGGCAGACGGAAAAACCTATTATATCTGTCTATATTATTTTTCTTTGCTACCCTTGGGTGTACAGCATCTCCAAGTGCTAACGTGATGATTGTTTGCCGCTTTTTTCTGGGCATAGCTGTAGGAGCATCATCTGTAACGGTGCCTGTTTATCTTGCGGAGATAGCTACTAAAGAAACACGTGGACGCATGGTCGGACTTATGGATCTGGTTGTAGTAACTGGTCAATTATTAGCCTTTGTTGTAAATTCTATACTTGCTGTTTCTATGCCGGATAATTCCCATGTTTGGCGTTATATGCTATTTGTCTCAGCTCTGCCTGCCGTGGCCTTGTTTATCGGTATGCTGAAAACCGATGAAAGTCCTCGTTGGCTTGTAGCCAGAGGCCGGATAAGTGAAGCAATGAATGTATTACAAAAAACCCGTTCTACAAAAGAACAGGCTATAGCTGAACTCAATGAAATTCAAGGTTTACTGAGTGAAGAGAGCCATTGTAAGAAATTTGTGCTTAGTGACTTAAAGCAACCTTGGATACGCCGTTTGTTGATACTTGGTATAGGATTATCGATTACGCAGCAGATAACCGGTGTAAATTCAATCATGTTTTATGGTTCACAAATACTAGTACAATCCGGTTTTAGCACACAGGCAGCCTTGATAGGCAATATTGGCAATGGCTTGATTTCTGTCCTTGGTGCTGGCTTGGGATTGTATATGGTAGGTAAAATAGGAAGGCGTCCGATGTTGACGGCTGGTTTAGTTGGTACAACATCATGTATGTTGGGTATTGCCATTATCTCTAATGTGATGAGTAGTTCACCGTTGTTACCTTATCTCGTGCTCTCTTTGACGGTAACTTTTTTAGCGTTCCAGCAAAGTTGTGTTTCGCCAATTACTTGGCTCATGTGTTCAGAAATATTCCCTTTACGCATGCGTGGCACTGGTATGGGGCTGTCCGTGTGTTTCCAATGGATAGGAAATTTCGCTGTAGGATTTAGCTTTCCGATACTCTTAAGTAATTTTGGCTTATCCTCAACTTTCTTTGTGTTTGTTGGTCTCGGTATATGCGCAATAATATTTATCAGAATATTCATGCCTGAAACCAAGGACAAAACGTTGGAACAATTGGAAGAGATGTTCCAGGAAAAGGCGGGGGAGACGTCAGAACATGTGAGACGTCAGAACGTCAACTAAGAAATTACTCTAGCCGATTGAAAAGTTCTATAAAAAAGAAAATCAGTATTTTTATACCAGTACTGATTTTCTTTTTTTCTGTAATCTTCTTATACCGCACTTCGTTGCTAACGATTGCAAAGCCAATGCCGTTAAAGAAGAATTTGCTTGGCAATTTCATCTGAAAAGTTTAGTATAAGTTATAGGTATTATTGACCAGTATATTCGTTATTGCAATATAACGACCACATCAATCACCAGGGCATCCAGCCCCGACTGAAAGTACAGTCATTTGCTTTGTTTAGCTTCATTTGAAAAGAATACACTTTTTAGGAGATGAACGATTATGATTCAATGCTTTGTGAAGAACGACTATAAATCAATTTTTGAAAATAATCATATTCCCAAACTATTACATGTGTGCAAAGCTGAACAGGACGATAATCTATTTCCAAGAATAATGCATATGCATCATGATATGGTCGAAGTTGTTCTGATCAAAGCGGGGGCTGGAACCTATACAATTGGAAACAGAAAGTATGAAACTCGAAAAGGTGATATACTTATTTATAATAAAGGCGTGCTTCATGATGAGCGTTCTAATCCGAAAGCTACTATAAGTACCTATGTTTGTGGTTTTACTGATTTAAAGATAAGAGGATTAGAAGGAAATTTTCTGATTGCAAATGATGTCAGACCCATAATAAATAGTGGTGATTATTTCAGCACTATTGAAAATATCTTTGAAATTATGTATTCAGAAATTTTTTCAAATAAAAAAGGCGCTGAAGAAACTGGAAACTATCTTCTTTTAAGCCTTATAACAATATTGCTTAGATTAGTTGACTTATCTAAAGAAGAAATGACGGAAGAAGAATTTGAACTAGGAGAAAGAATAAAAAAATACATTGATGATAATTTTCTAAATAAATTAAGTATTAAATCTTTATCTAAAGATCTAGGTATAAGCCAGTATTATCTTATACATTCATTTAAGAAAAAAACAGGATATTCCCCTATGCAGTACATTATCAACCGAAAGATTGGTGAAGCACAAAACTTATTAATTAATACAAATTTCTCCGTGGCGAAAATAGCCACCATGATAGGACATGACAATCCCAATTACTTTAATTTGATTTTTACTAAAACGATAGGCATGTCTCCAGGAAAGTATAGAAAACATCTTATTTCTGATTTTTTCTCTAAATAATCGTAATAAATTTGAGCATGCAGAGATGACAACGATCTTGTATGCTCAATTTCATTACGATCATTTTAAAAATTATGAACAATTTTATATATACTATGGTATCATAATTACGGATGTGCCAATTTCGACGTTTTCAAATAACTCTTCAATATCCTGATTATACATTCGAACACAGCCGCCAGAGACATAGCCTTCTACCGGACCATTCCATGAGCCATGCAGGCATGTTTTATCAGAGGATAGGACCAACCTTCGGGAGCCAAGGTCTACATCTACATCCCCTATCTTTTCAAATATCAATTTTTCGATAATCTGATAATTTCCTGGCGGGGTAGGTGTATCGGCTTTACCAATACCTACGGAATATTCTTTGATTAACGTATTATCTTCATAATAAGAAGTACGAAGAGTGGTAAGATTTACGGCAATATGCTTTTTCATTGGTTGTTCATCTCCTTCAAACTTATTCTATGCAAGATTACATTTTTGGTTCAAGAAGAGAACATATAGAGGCAAGGGATCAAAAGCAAATCAATTCATAAATAATCGCAATCTAAATAATTGTCATTATCGAGATCCTCAAATCATTTTCCAAGGTGTAATGCGTAGAATGAAGATTACTTTAGAAAGCTGCCTGTTCATGGCAGCTCGTTTTCAGATTTGCGTTTTAGAGTAGATAGCAGTAGTATGAAAGCCCAACTGCCTAAGAATGTATATCTTATTTTTTTGTCAGAGGAGTGGGTGTCTAATGTCGATCCCCAAAAAACAACTAATTACATGGCGATTGTTCCCATCAACTGGGGTATCTGTACTATTGGCAGTGCTGCTGTTTCCCCTTGGTTTTTATCTTCCAGGGTGGTGGGGCTGGGAAAATGGTCCGATAGAAAACACGCAAGTGGTTATCCTGATTGTCGGGGCAATCGTATCCTGGTTGGCGGCACGCCGCAATTGGGATGATATACAAATGCGGAACCTGTGGCTGTGGTCGATACTTGTCTGGCTGCTCATGGTGGGACGCGAACTAAGTTGGGGACGGGTATTTTTTGATCCAGTCAGCACTGGATCAGGGGGGCCTATGTTTCCTTCCATTCGTGCAGTGTGGTATGGTCAATACGTCTATCCAGTTCTCACTCTTGTTATCATTACCACGCTGATCGGTCTATGGCGTAATTTTAACTGGGGTAATATGAAAGAAAATCTGTGTATATCGGCTGTTGATGGAATTCTATTAATTCTGGCTGCCATAGCTTCACAGCTTATTTTTGAAAGAAATGTAATCTTGATATTACAGCCTTATTCACAGGTGCTGGAAGAATGGTCTGAACTTATGGTTTATTGGTGTATGGTTAGCATGGTACTCGTTATTGGTTTTAAAAAAGAAAATCTCAGGTAAAATAAGCTGTAAATCGAATCTTTTCACCCGATCTAGTAGATTAAAGCCTTCTGGCGTTTCGCCAGAAGGCTTCTTTATAAGAATTGCTACAGAAATGATCCTAGTCTTCTTTTTCATCTTCTTGTTGATTAAAAAGCGGTTTTGCTACAGCTGGTTGCATGCTGCTAGCGACACGGTTCTTGGCATCTAAGGGAACTCCATCTTGCCACATTTGATAACCATAAATTACTACTGCATGTATTAACGTGATTGGCAGCGATAAAAATGGGGATATTTTGAAATCGAATATGCCATGATTTGGTAAAAAGTAATTTAGCAAAAAAAAGTTAAACCCTATATCTAGAATGGTGTTGATAATAAAATACATTCCAAAACGTCCATAGGTGAACTTAAAAATCCATATTGTTAATACAGGCATGGTACCAAAAAAGTAAGGCATCATTTGATGAAAAGGAAATATTGATTCCCGAGTAGCCCAAAATCCTAATGTAGTCCCCACGTCATGAATGATGACAGTCAGGACTAGAGCAAACATGGCAACAGGCATCCAACGCTTTATCTCCTCTTTCTTCATGAAGAAGAGAGAGAGCCAAGGACCAAAGCACATTGACCACATAAGAACACTGTTACTCACTAATTGTCACTTCCAGTCACAGTCGTTATTGAATCGAAGTTAGTTTTACCGTATCGCCTCGATTGTATACGGGGAAGAACTGATAGGCAAGCTGGATCACTTACTCCCTTGATAATGAATCGTACTGAAATTCCTTTTGCGCGCAAGTCGGTGAGACCCTTTTATATTTCTTGAACAGGCGGCTGAAGTAGTTGCTATCGTTGAAACCGACAGTCATGGCAATTTGGCTGATATTCAAATCTTGTTTCTTTAAAAGTTCCACAGCCACATTGATGCGTAAATGATTGACATACTCGATGGGAGGGGTACCGGTAATGTTTTTGAAGAGACGGCAAAAATGGTGACAGCTCATATTAGCCATGGCGGCAAGTTCATTTAATGTTAGCTTTTGATCATAATGCTTGTTGACGTATTCCAACACAGGGCGTAATTGATGAAGTATATTATAGTGTCGGCTATTTTCCGCTGCATCAGTTATCAACGCTGTATGCCGCCGTATGAGCAAGACGAGAATGCGATAAAGAGCGCCCTTTATAAAGAGCTCATATCCCCTAGCTTGCTGTTGATATTCATGAATTAATTCCAGGACTTGCTGAAGAAGTTCTTCATCATCCTTTATTTGATTTTGAAATCGAATACGATTTTGCATCAGGGGAGAGATAAATTTAGTTTGGCATAAATCCTCTTGATTGCTAAGAAGAAAGGCCAAATCAAGAATGATATAGTAATTCACAAGCTGATGGCAGAGGTTTTCTACATAGTGCGCGTCGCTGCCGTTTATCACCACCAGATCTCCTGGGCCAACTGAGATAGGGCGGGAATTGCAATGAATAATTGCTTGGCCTTGCTCAATATAAAAGATCATGAATTCTTCGTGCCAGTGACTTTTTAAAATAGGCCCGGGTTGGTGATATTCATTACGTCTCACTTTTACGGGAAATTCAAGTTTGATATCATGGTCGATTAGTTGACCATTACCTGTAATGAACATCGTTTGCTGATTCTCCTTTGGTTTTGCAAAATATCAAGATCATGCTATGATCAAGCAAGATGCTTCATGAAATAATGCTGTTTTATGAGTACAATAATAGCACATAATAATTAATGTAATCAATATTATCCTAATGTGATGTGAAGCATCCTTGACTGGTTGCTTCATTATTTTTAGGAGAAGGAATGGATTGCAGGTTAGGAGTGTTTTTCCATTGTTACGTTCTATACGGAATGTTCCTTATTCGATTTGGGTGATTACATGCGCCCACGCAGTAAATGATTTAGCATCGGGCGCCCTATTTGTGGCTCTGCCGTTTTTCAAAGCAAAGTTCGGCTTGAGTTATGCTGAGCTCACGGCCATTGTACTGCTACAAAATTTAACCTCTTCTGTAAGTCAGCCAATCTTCGGCTATTTGAGCGACCAAAAGTCACGACCATGGTGGATGCCTGTAGGTTGCTTTGTATCGGGAGCAGTGATGCTGATTTCCTTGCTTGTTCCGACGTATCCTCTGGTGCTGCTATGTACGGCAATCAGTGGATTTGGAAGTGCTGCCTTTCACCCAGAAGGAGCGAAGATGGTCAATTGGCTCAGTGGCAAAGGGAAAGGAAAAGGAGCGAGCTTGTTTGCTGTTGGCGGAAATGCAGGATTTGCTATCGGTTCATTGTTTCTAGGAACGTTATTGCTTGGCGGTCCAGTTCTCCTTTATGTGTTTATCCTTCCTTATGTTGCCATTAGCGTGATGTTTCTTTCTGTGATGAAAAATTTATCCCGTTTGCCTCAGAGAAAAGAGCCTTCATCTGCTGTTGCGATCAAAGTTAATTTGCCTCTTATGGCACTTTTGGGCATGGTATTGATGCGGGCAACGGTAAATTCCGGTATCAGTACGTTTGTTCCGCTATATTATGTCTCTTTTCTACATGGCAGTACTGCTTACGCTGCATCTTTGCTGACTGTTTATCTAGCTGCCGGAGCAATAGGTACGCTGCTGGGGGGCACCTTGAGTGATCGTTACGGCAGCAGGAAAGTAATGCTCTATTCCATTTTGCCAGTGGCTTTGTTGTTGTATCTCTTTATAATTTTCGAAGGTATCTGGGTATTTATTCTTTTGGCACTCATTAGCATTTTATTGGCAGCGACGTTTACCAGCAGTCTGGTATTGGCGCAGAGAATGATGCCAGGCAATATTGGTATGGCTTCGGGACTGACTCTGGGATTTAGTATTGGATTGGGAGCGATTGGCGTTTTATTACTAGGCTGGGTGGCTGATGTATCTGGATTGCCGTTGGTTTTTAATATATTGGCTTTTCTACCCATCGCAGGATTTATTCTTACCTTATTTGTTCAAGAGCCTGCAGATATTCTTCAACGTGAAGGTTAACAGTTTTTGAGGTGGTGACAATTGGAAAATCGTTAGATTTAGGAACCGTCTATAAGGCTGTAATTAAGTTATCCACAAACATTCACACCTTATTCACAGGGTTATCCACAATAGTGATCTTTTTTATGAAGGAAACCTGGGAATTTAATTGAATAGAGAAGAGTAGACTAAAAGTAGTCTTTAAAATAGAATGTAGAATAACGCAGGTGCTTTATGGAGATTTGGAAGAAAAATTTATATGTCTGTTGGTTTGCAGTGTTTATTGTCTCTTCAGGTATGAGTCAGATGGCTCCGTCGCTGCCCCTTTATATTGAACATCTCGGTGTCCATGGTGCAGCGGCGATTGCGAAATGGTCGGGAATCGTTTTCGGGAGTAACTTTATAAGCTTGGCGATTTTTGCTCCTATTTGGGGTAAGTTTGCAGACAAGTATGGACGGAAATCTATGATTCTAAGAGCAAGTCTCTGGTTATCTATAATCGTGACTTGTATGGGCTTTGTGGATAATGTGTATCAGCTAACGGGTTTGCGGATTTTTCAAGGAGCCCTTTCTGGTTTTCAATCGGCAGTCATTACATTAGTTGCGACGCAAACACCAAATGAACAAGTTGGTTGGGCAATGGGCATCCTTTTTAGCGGGCAAGTTGGAGGTACCTTACTTGGACCTTTGTTTGGCGGATATTTAGCAGAAATAATAGGATTTCGAGCAACCTTTATTGCAATTGGCTGCATGTGTTTTGTTGCTTTTATTGCATCCTTCCTATTCATTAAAGAAAATAAGATTACGATAAACAAGCAATTAAGCCTTAACTTTCATGAGGTTTGGGAGCTTCTTCCCAATCATAAGGTAACAGTGTGTTTGTTCATTACTACCTTGATCATGCAGCTTGCGCTTATGTCCATACAGCCGATTATTACTGTCTACATTGCCCAATTATCTTCAGGCACGAATCATATTGCTCTTATTTCAGGTGCGGTTTTTGCTGCTTCAGGTCTGGCAAGTATAATCTCGGCTCCTCGGCTTGG
>Ga0316600_10000817_pt1 | contig 14507 bp, 13 predicted proteins | sample OWC_soil_day5_CT_FD_207652 | JGI IMG/M metagenome (GOLD analysis project Ga0316600, IMG submission 207652) | Wetland soil microbial communities from Old Woman Creek delta, Ohio, United States - OWC_soil_day5_CT | ecosystem: Environmental > Terrestrial > Soil > Wetlands | place: USA: Ohio... | reverse complement strand
CATTTATTACATTGATAAAATGTGAGTAATCAATAAGCCGAGTTTTGTTCCGCTCACGCGGTGATGATCATTTATCTAGATACGTTAGTTACCTAACGATTCAAGCGACACAACCCGGAAGGTTCAGCGGGCAGCATCATCCCTTCCCTATTCGGTCTTGCTCCAAGTGGGGTTTACCGAGCCAATTAGTCACCTAATTGCTGGTGCGCTCTTACCGCACCTTTCCATCCTTACCTAACAAAGTTAGGCGGTTTAAATTTCTATAGCACTTTCCCTGAGGTCACCCTCGCTGGACGTTATCCAGCACCTTGCCCTACGGAGCCCGGACTTTCCTCAAATGCCTAGTGGCACTCGCGATCATCTTTCATACTCACAATAATATTAACTTCAAACAATATATAATACTATCATTGTTACCTGTTTATGTCAAGCAATTACAACTGACACTTATATCCAATTCGCTCCACCATACATTTACGCAAACACTGAACTTTTGCCTTCATATCATCTGCGCCAACAATGTCAGAAACAACAGCAATCGTTTTTGCTCCTGCACTTGCAACTTCGGCAATATTATGCTCTTTAATGCCACCAATTGCAACAAATGGCAACTTACTATTTGCTGCAACATAACGAACATATTCTAAGCCAACCGCATCACATACATCCTTTTTTGTTTTTGTTTCAAATACTGGACCAACGCCGATATAATCGACTACACTACAAATTTCTGCCATCCTTACTTGCTCTGGATTATGGGTAGAAAGACCAAGCAATAGATCATTGCCAATCAATTTACGTACTACCTGCGGTGGTAGATCCTCTTGTCCAATATGAACGCCATCTGCCTTAACTGCAATTGCTAAATCAATATGATCATTCACAATAAAAGTAACCCCAGCCGCCCAGGTTTTTTCACGAATAACCGAGCATTCTTCATACATTGCTTTTGCTTTTTTATCTTTTTCACGATACTGCAAAAAAGTAATGCCTGCTTTGATCAACTCATCAACAACTTCTATATTACTGCGACCATTTGATAAGTTCTCTGCGGTTAATGCATAAATACCTGTTGTAAAAAAATTATCCATCGCGCCTTTACGCATACTCTTCACCCTTTACCTCAATACATACTCTACTACGAGATCAACTTGCTTGGCAGCCGCAATCGTCACGCCTGGTGCAAGCGGTGGCAACACATCAATTCCGCTTATCAAATCGCCAACAATATAAAATTTATCATTGATTTTATGCGTTTTAATACGATCACTATCGCCAAAACCAGCTAGCCCCGAGACGGCAACCAACAAATTTTTCACTCCAGCAAATTCTTCTACCACCAATGTTTTGCATTCTGGTTTATCTAAAGCTTCTATTATTATATCACAAGAAAAAAACATTTCTCTGATATTGCCTTTGGTAATTTTATTGTTTACGATGCTTAATTCGAGATCAGGATTTATTCTACGCAAAGTATTTGCCAATGCACAAACTTTACTTTCACCAACCTGCTCCATAAAATAATTTTGCCGATTTAAATTACTTAAGTCAACTTCATCAAAATCAACCAACGTTATCTTTTTAAATCCACTTCTAACCAGCATAATTGCACAATTAGAGCCTAGTCCACCGGCACCAGCAATCCCAACCGAGGTTTGTTGAATTTTTTCTAATTGTTCACTTTTTAGGTAACGCGTTAAGCCAATCTCAAAATCATTCATCAAAATAACGCCTGCCAATCTTTATAGATCGGTTGATAACCTTCACTATATAACATAGCTGACATTTCACGAACCGAACGACTATCGGATATATCAAACTGACTAACTTCCTCACCTTTACTGTGTCCACCAACGGCCGTTGTTACTCCAGCTGACATTTTCGTAACCCCCAAATACGTCAAATGGTTCCTCAAATTTACGCTTTCTCTAGATGAGAGTGTAATCCCGCTACGAGGCATAAAAATCCGATAGGCCGTGATATATTGCACAATATTTATATCCTCAACGAGTACACGTGGCGGAAAGCCACCTACACTAGGACGCATTCTCGGTGTGGATACTGCAATTTCAACATCGCTATATTTACGTTGCAGGTAATCAGCATGTACTCCCGTCAAAAATGCTTCTTTACGCCAGTCATTTAAACCAAGAAGCGCACCAATATTCACTACGCGCATTCCTGCCTTGCAAGCACGTTCTGGCGCATCCAAACGAAAAGCATAGTCACTCTTAGGACCTGCTAAATGAAGTTCTTTATAAACCTCAGCATCATATACTTCCTGAAACATCGTCATACCATCAACACCAGCTTTTACAGCACGTTTATACTCCGGCTCTTGTAAAGAATAAATTTCTATACTAATACTCGTAAAAAATTCTTTTAATTTTTCCACAGCTTCTAAAATATAATCAAGTGAACTATGTATCTGTGATTCACCCGTTAAAATAAGCACATGTTTTAGTCCTGTTTTAGCAATCAATTTACCTTCTGCCTTGATTTCCTCCATACTAAGTTTAACCCGTTTCAATGTATTTTCATGATTAAACCCGCAATATACACATTGGTTCATGCAATAATTAGCAATATACATCGGAGTAAAAAGCTGCATGACCTGACCAAAATTTCGCACTGTATCTTGATTTGCTCTTCTCGCTATCACTTCTAAATGATTTTCTGCTCTAGGTGACAACAGTGCCAAATAATCAAGTCGATTGATTGAAGGTTTATTTAAAATATGCATAATATCATGATCAGTTACTTTACGAAAAAACGTCTCGTAATCTAGCGCGTTATATTTTTCTAATTCATCAATAAATTTCACTATAAATCACCACACCCTTATGCATGCAAAAAGCCAGTTAATGGCGAAGATGCACTCGCATTACAATCCAGCACTCTACCAAGCCCTGCTAAATACGCTTGTCGTCCAGCTCTTACTGCCAATTCAAATGCACCTGCCATCGCTACAGGATCTTTCGCTGTTGCTACTGCAGTGTTTACCAATACAGCCGCTGCCCCCATTTCCATTGCCTCTGCTGCTTCAGAGGGTCTACCAATCCCTGCATCAACTATAATTGGCAATTCGATTTCTTCAATTAAAATCCGAATCAGCTCTTTCGTTTGTAATCCACGGTTGCTGCCAATCGGCGCCCCCAGTGGCATAACCGCTGCCGCGCCAGCCTCTACCAAACATTTTGCACTCATTATATCTGGACTCATATAAGGCAATACCACAAAACCTTCAGCGGCTAAGATTTGTGTTGCTTTAATCGTTTCTTGATTGTCCGGTAAAAGGTAACGATTATCAGAGATAACCTCAATCTTAATCCAATCACCACAGCCTAGTGTCCTAGACATCCGCGCAATCCGGACTGCCTCTTCTGCAGTTCTCGCGCCAGAGGTGTTTGGCATCAAGATACAGCCTTTAGGAATAAAATTTAAAATATTTTCTTCTGGATATGCTTGATCAGCACGTCGAAGCGCCACGGTGACAACCTGCGCCTTAGCTGCTGTAATTGCACTTGGCATAATTTTATTCGACGAAAACTTACCCGTACCTAAAAAAAGTCTACTTTGTAATTCTTGATTGCCTATAACTAATTTATCATTCATATCAGCCACCTCCAACAAATGTAACAATTTCTAAACGATCGTGTGGCTTTAAAACAATTCCATCCCAAGCTTGCGCTTTAACAATTTCATCATTGTACTCGACCACAACTGTTTTAAATTTAAAGCCACGACTATCAACAAACTGTGCTAAACTCATAGTAAATTCAATCGTTACAGGTTTCCCATTTACCGTTATCTCCATTTACCTTCCTCCAATTTTCATACATTGCCTGAAAGGAAGGCAAAAAAATTACGCCTTCCCGTATAGGTTTAGGCGCACTTATCCTAGCTTCCTACGCGGGCATTATCCCGATCAGGTTAAAAGGTCAGGTGCTTATAGTCCACTCTCAGCCCATAACATGAGCTCCCTTGCAATATATTTATTTTTCATATGATGTAACAATTTTATTTTATACCCCACATATAAAACCGTCAACCTTTATTCTATTAAACAATAGTAAATAGATCTTTACTCAGCGTATCATAAGAAATATCTACTTGCCATTTTCCTTTGTCATTACACTGCTCTAAATACGTCGCAACTACTTTTACGATAGGCATCTCTGTACCAAAATGTCCTGCATCCAATAGATTAATACCAGATTCCAATGCTTTTTGCGCTTCATGATATTTGACATCACCAGTTACCAAGATATCCGCACCAGCATACGCTGCTTTACCAATAAATTCAGCACCACTACCACTACATAAAGCAACTTTTTTAATTATTTTATGTTTTTCACCAACAAGACGAACATTGGCAATATCGAGAGCCAGTTTTGCTTTATGAGCAAACTCTTCCGCTTTCATCGATTCTTCTAATTGCCCAATGCGACCAAGTCCAAATTTTCCACCCGTATTTTTCAACGGATAGAGATCATAAGCAACTTCTTCATATGGGTGTACTTTTAACATCGCCTTTACTACTTTATTCATTATTTTTTGCGGCATAATCGTTTCTATACGAATCTCATCAACACTTTCTAACTCCCCCTGTTTTCCAATAAACGGTTTCGCTCCAGCTAGGGGTAGAAAATTGCCCCTGCCTTCCACTTGAAAGTTACAATGACTATAGTTACCAATATGCCCTGCTCCAGCCGTACCAATTGCCTCTTGTACTATACCAGCATACCCTACTGGTACAAAAACAGCGAGCTTGACCAATTCTTCTTGATAACTTATGGTGAGCGGTTCTACTTTATGTAAGTCTAGCTTTTGTGCCAATACATCATTTACCCCGCCAACAGCCGTATCTAAATTGGTATGTGCCGCATATACTGCAATATTCGCTTTCAGCAATTGGCCCAGAAGTCTTCCTTGCGCTAAATCTGTCCGTAAATTTTTAAATGGCTTAAAAATTAATGGATGATGAGAAATAATCAAATCCACTTGCTGCGCTATCGCGCGCTGAATAACATCTTCACTTACATCAAGGCAAATCATAACCTTAGCAATCGTTTGTGCTGGACTGCCTACAAGTAATCCAACATTATCCCAACTTTCCGCTAAATAACGCGGTGCCAACGCTTCAATCGCATCCATAATAACCTGACATTTTACAGACATGCTAATTTGGCCTCCAATTCTATAATTTTCTCTTTAAACTCTTGATATCTCAATGTTGTCTCTTTTGATTCACTATTTTCCATCCCACATAAGGCACGATTTATTTGTGCAATGATATTCTGGATATGTTCTTTTAACAACGGATGACGCTTTTCCCATAATTTTATCCCAATGTCTAATAAAATAGGTTCTGGCATAATAGAACTACCCTGTTTGGCATACATCACTTCATATAAACGACCATCATCTACCACGAGTTCTTCATCCACAATCTGCCATCCGTGCACAAGCAACCATTCACGCAAAAGTGAAGCTGCATTCATTGGTTGCAGAATTAAACTTTTCAGGCTAGCCGTTGTTTCTGGACGCTTACTCAAGATATCAATAATCGTCGCTGCCCCCATGCCAGCAATCGTTGCTACATCAGCTTCCCCAGGTTCAATTATAGTAATACCATCGCCAAAACGCACTTCAATTACGTCTGCTAAATTCGCATTTATAACTGCTTGTTTTGCCGCCTGATAAGGCCCATAATGCACATCACAAGCCAAAGCACGCGAAGCAATTTTTTGCCTTGCTAAATAAATGGGTAAATAAGCATGGTCCGTACCAATATCCGCTACGACATCATCTTTTTCAACAAAGCTCGATACTGTTTTTAATCTTGCTCCCAACTTCACATTAACGCCTCCATATATAAATTTAGAAAACTATACTAAAAAATGCAAAGCATTTGCTTTGCATTATCAATGTCTTATGGTGGGCGATGACAGGATCGAACTGCCGACATCCTGCTTGTAAGGCAGGCGCTCTCCCAGCTGAGCTAATCGCCCATTTATTATAAAATGACATTCCACACTATCAGCTAGAACAAAGTAATCCAGATAGAATCACCATCAATGCTGGTTTTTGAAATTTTTGGTATTTAATTATGATATTACTTATAGTAAGCACATCACTGTTTACGGTATATACAATAGCATTTTTATTTTTTTTTGTCAATCAAAAAATTTATATTACATTATTAAGTTTGATGATTTATTCTATTTCATATACCAAGATTTATTTATCACAAGAAATTAATTGATTTGCGTAAATTCAAAACTGTCTAGTCAAATTGTACTCTTTATAAAAATAAACCCGCCTGAAAAATCAAGCGGGTATTGGATCGTTGGAGACTAATATTTTATTCCCTGTTTGAATCTAACAAACAAAGTATCAGCAACTTCTATATGAATAAAATTAACTTTGTTATGCTTTTTCTTTTATTTCTTTATAAATCATAAAACATGCAAAAACAATCGCAGAATATCCCGCCAAGGGATATAAAATATTTACCAATTTATCAAAAGGAATTACTCCACCAAAGAACATACCAATAACCGTTAATAGAGTTGCAATAATTTTAAATTTGTTAGTTTTATCAGCAGCAAACTTTCTAACCGTCATGAAAAGAAATGAAGCTACCGCTGAATAGATTGATATCACGATTAACACTGAAAAAATTAATCCCAGAACAGGAGATATATGATTCGCAATGGCTAACGTAGGAACCTGCTGACCTATAATCAATTCATAATAAACAAGTTCACCTATCACAAGTGAAATAATGGCAATAGTAAATGCAACAGTTCCAACGACACCTGCGATTCTTGCTTCTTTTACATTTTTTGCTGATGCTCCACAATCAACCTGAAAAGGTATGCTAACCATGAGAGCAAGAAAAGCATATAAAGCCCCTGACCATGCCCAATTCGACGAAGCGGTTTGAAAGCCTAATGTCGGCATAAGATCACTAGCTTCCGACAATAAAGTCGGCTGACCAAAAAGAGTAATAATCCCCGCAACACCTACAATTGCCACAAAGATAATTTTAACAGGCCCGATAACACCTATTATATCGATAACCTTTTCCGCGCCTAACAAGGTTGTACCCAACGCAAGAAGTGCAATTGCCCCAGTACCTATATAAGTTGGTATTCCATAATATTGATGAATTGTTGCACCACCCCCGGCAAGCATCACTACAAATATACCATACACTAATAAAACACTATACCATATATAAACTTGACCTAAAACTTTGCCGCAATAATACTCAAAAACATCATATGGATTTTCAAATTTCTTTTTTTGACCTATTCCATACAAAGTATACGTTAAGAAACTCATTAACACTAGAAAAATAAATGCTGCTACAATCCCATTTGTCCCACTTGTCGTGAAGAATTGCAAAACCTCTTGTCCTGTTGCGAACCCTGATCCAATCCAATATGCGCACAATGCGCCTGCAAGAAGAATTATTTTTTTAAGACTAACTGATTCCTTTTCCATCTTTACCACTCCTTATATTTTTAACAGCTAACATAAGAGTTTTTATTTTATTAATAATTCAAAATTTTCAGTTTTTTATGCTTCTAATACCACTGCTTGGCTTAAATTCGTTTGCTAAAACGGATATCATCCTAGCTACTTCTCCTTTGAAGATACTTATTTTATTGAGATCTATTTTTTAACAAAAGCCGTTTTAGAGATCAAATGAAAACGGCTTTTTATTCTAAGTAAAACAGCAATTGAATTGAACACTAGGAGAAAACTATCATTTTCCCATCATAATATTAAGCACTTCTACATCAGTAGCTTTCATTCCCTGACGACCTACTCGACCGATATTTTGGAGCGTCTTTTCATAACTTTTTTCTACAAGACCTTCACCAAAAGGGAAAAACAAATTGCGAATTGCCATTTCATATCCCATAATACCTGCATCAACAGCACTGGAAATCTTTGCAGCGCAGGAAGCCTTCGCACCATCGCATACAATACCACCGACGTTTCCCAAAGCATTGATAAGAGTCTTACCGATCACATCATAATCAGCGCCATATAAATAGGCGATACCGCAAGCTGCGGATGCTCCAGCGGATACAGCTCCACAATAAGCAGATAAGTTTCCAATATAACGTTTCTGATGCAAGGACAAAAGATTGGTTAACACAAGTGCCCGATAAAGTGTCTCTTTATCAGATTTCAACTCTTTAGCATAAACAACCACTGGCATAGTACAAGTAATACCTTGATTACCACTTCCAGAATTGATAACAACCGGAAGTGCACAACCACTCATTCTTGCATCAGACCCCGCTGCAGCAGCTGCTCTTGCTCTCATTCGAACATCATTGCCAGCTTGCAAGAGAGTCAATCCCACCTGTGCACTCCATTTATTAGATAAACCTTCTTCAGATATAGCAGAATTATATTCAATCTGTCTACTGATGATTTTTGTTACATCTTCTATATTTACCTCATTGGCAAATTGAAGAATATCCTTAATATTGAGTTTTGACTTATCGCCTTCTTCTTGTGTTGCAATGTCTGGTTGCTCAAACAAAACCTGACCATTTTTTTCAATTCTAGCAATATGGGTATGCTTGCTCCTAACTTCCACAGCAGTGGTTTCTTTTCCAGCGGCCAATTCTACACGTATGAAAAGATTTTCTTCTCCCGTTTCCAACTCACAACTACAAATTCCTTGGCTATATAACTCTTTTGTCTCCTCAACATCTTCCTGATTGACTTTGCTGATAACTTGAAGCTCTAATTCTGCCTTTCCTGCAACAACGCCTAAGATAGCAGCTACTTCAACCCCTTTTTGGCCACCAGAATTAGGAACGACAACACCCTTTACATTTTTTATGATATTGCCACTACACCGTACAATTATCCGCTCCGGCATCTGATCAAGCACTTCCCGTGCTTTTGCGGCAGTAAAGGCAATAGCAACTGGTTCTGTACATCCCATAGCCGGAATCAGTTCGCCCTTCAAGATCTTAATATAATTGTCATATTGAATCTTATCCATTAAAAATTTCTCCTTTTATCAAAGCTTGATTATTTACCTGATTTGAAAAAGGTAATCTGACAGCTCTTACAGCCATTAGCAATGGTATCGCCCAAATGAAATTCAAACCCCATTGACTTGGCAATATTTCTATCTCCATCCATAGCCATATCACATAATTTTTCACAAGTTGCATCATCAAAACCCAAATCTTGCCATCCTTTTAAAAGTGGACAGTGATGAAATTCCATATCAACTCGATCTTCGGTTTTTTCCTTAAACTCAATCTCAAAAGTCTTTACTACATTTGGCGTTAAGAAAGTTTCAGCAAAGCACTTCACACTTTCTGGAAGACGGCATTGCTCTTTAATTTCATTTCCTTGAATTCTGCCGGTTTCCACAATTGCTTCACGAATGATTTTTTCGACTATTTCCCCCATCCCAGCGTCTCTAGCTTTTGTATAAGTCAAACCCGTCCAAATTGCGCGATGTCCAATCGCCCCTCTCTGAATATCTACTACAAGATCGCCTTGAATTGTAGTTTTGTTATCAATCATAACTCTCAGCTTCTTTCTTTATAATATGATTACAAAATGTTTCAAATAATGTTTGAAAATGCTAGCATTAAATATATTTATCATTTATATTTTCATCATTTTGTTAGGTCTAATCATATCACGATATTTTTGAACAATCAATATTCTTTACAATTGTACACAGTATTTTTTCATAAAGCTATATTTATACAAAAAATCATTACATTTTTGTAAAGACAAATAATTATTACCATTTTGTGATATGATTAGAAGTATTATTTACCTCTGTTATTCAAATAATCATAGTCTTTTCACATTGACTCAACTTACTTTTTCTGGTATAATCATGCAATAATAAAAGGAGATATTTTTATGGAAAAATGTAATCAAAACACTTTGAAGAATCAAGTTTATAATGCTTTATTTTCTGATATTATCAATGGAGCATATCCTACCGACACAATCTTGACTGAAAAAGTCTTAATGGAAAAATACCAAGTTAGTCGTGCACCCATAAGGGAAGCACTCACACAGCTGACTGGAACACATATCTTATCAAGCATCCCTCGGCAGGGATATAAAATTCTTCAACCAAGTCACCAGAAATTATTGGAAATCATTAAATTCCGCTCCGCTTTGGAGTCTTCTTTTTTAGAAAGTCATTGTTCCTATATCGATGCAAACTGGCTTAAAGAGCTACGAACAATTTGTGAAGACTACACTTCTTGCCCCGACAACGATTTCATGGCACATTGGCACTACAACTGCCAGTTTCATCTAAAACTATTCTCCATTTATGGCAACCACTATGCTTACACCCTTCTCGAAGACGCTCTAAATATCCAAACGATTTTTTTCGTACACAAAAGACATTTCGCCTCTATGGATCTACATCTGGCTGTAATTGATTATCTGGAAAAAGGCGACATCACCACCGCTGTGACTATTTTAAAAGCAGATATTGAAAACCTCCTTCTTCCAGCAATTACTCCTTCACCAGTTGAAAAGAATAACAAATAGCGTTAAACTAAAATAGTTGATTATCTTTTTAATTCAAGAAACAAAAGGGAGCATACATATATGAAAGTTAGATTTTTAACCCCTATATTTACACTTATGATTCTGCTATTTTGCACGATTGTCACAGCAGAGAGCATCCAGCAAAATTGGCAATTAGCCTACAAAAATGATGTAACATCATTTTATTTTGACACGAATACCGTAAAGACAGTTGATTCTCCAGATATTCTTAATGCCGATTTGAAAATAGAATTATCAAAAATCGCAACACAGGAATTGGCAAACAAATACAAAGATAAATATGACACGAAAAATTGGAATAAGATTAAATATGAAATCACCTCAACCGTATATAATCAAACAAGTAAAACCGCAGTTTCGAAAAACCATCGTTTTTTTGATTCGAGCAATAACTTAATCGTTGCAATTGACACTGAAGAAAAAGTAGTTGTACCTGCCAATTCTACGGAAAGTAAAATATATACTGCAATATTTGAATGGCTGTACGAAAATTAAATTGCTTTATAACATAGAAAAGGCTAGGAAATGATTTTAACATTTTCCTAGCCTCTTCATATTAATTTTATTATTTTTTTGCAAATTAAGTATAAAGATTACATCCCATTCATTTTAACACAACTAAAAAAACCTCCCATCAAGGGAAGCTTATATCATTCTTTGTAAAATCACTGATTAACAACCAACCGCTCTGTCAGCTAATTGGTGACCCGTACGAGATTCGAACTCGTGAAGCCGCCGTGAAAGGGCGGTGTCTTAACCGCTTGACCAACGGGCCAATGTAATATATAAATGGTGGGCCCACCTGGGATCGAACCAGGGACCGACCGGTTATGAGCCGGTTGCTCTACCGCTGAGCTATAGGCCCTTTATTTCAAATTTGGCTCCTTGAGTAGGACTCGAACCTACGACCGATCGGTTAACAGCCGATTGCTCTACCAACTGAGCTATCAAGGAACGTTATCAACAAAAACTATTATATATTATTAATAATGCCGCGTCAAGACTTTTTATATTATTTTTTAAAAGATTTCTTAGAATATTATTCTAAGAAATCTTTTAATTTTTTACTTCTGCTTGGATGACGTAACTTCCTTAAAGCTTTTGCTTCAATTTGACGAATACGCTCACGCGTAACACCAAAATTTTGACCAACTTCTTCTAATGTTCTAGCCCGTCCATCATCTAAACCAAATCTAAGTCTAAGCACTTTTTCTTCACGTGGTGTAAGCGTTTCAAGAACTTCTTCTAACTGTTCTTTTAACAGCATAAACGAAGCTGCTTCTGCTGGTGCCGGTGCATCTTGGTCTTCAATGAAATCACCCAAATGTGAATCTTCTTCTTCACCAATCGGTGTTTCAAGCGATACTGGTTCTTGGGCTATTTTCATAATCTCACGAACACGATCTACATTGATATCCATTTCTTTCGCGATTTCTTCTGGTGCTGGCTCTCTACCTAATTCTTGTAACAATTGACGCGAAACACGAATCAATTTATTAATGGTTTCTACCATATGCACTGGAATTCGAATGGTTCTGGCTTGGTCAGCAATCGCTCTCGTAATCGCTTGACGAATCCACCAAGTTGCATACGTACTAAACTTATAACCCTTATTATAATCAAATTTTTCTACAGCTTTAATTAACCCTAAATTACCTTCTTGAATCAAATCCAAGAATAACATGCCACGTCCAACATAACGTTTTGCAATACTAACAACAAGACGTAAATTAGCTTCTGCCAAACGGCGTTTCGCTTCCTCATCGCCCTCTTCCATACGTTTTGCTAAACATATTTCCTCTTCACCAGTCAAAAGAGGCACACGACCTATCTCTTTCAAATACATTCTAACTGGATCGTCAATGCTAATACCTTCAGGAATACTTAAATCTATGTCAACTTCATCTTGAGAATTACTGTCAAGTTCATTCATGTCCGAATCATCTAAGTTATCATTTTCAGTTATTTCATCAACGATTTCAATACCTTTACTGGTAAAAACCTCATATAAATCATCAATTTCATCTGGTGATAGATCCTCACTTTGAAGTGCATCCATAATCTCACTATACGTAAGAACGCCACCGCGTTTCTTACCTTTATTCAACAGCTTTTCAACAATCTCACTACCATGACTTGATAGATTTTTTTTCTCAGCCATTTACTTACCTCCCCTCTCAACAACTGCCATTTGACTAGTCACTGTCCTTACAAACTCTAATTTATTCATAATGCATCTTGTTAATTTCATACTTTATTCGTTGACTTTCTGCTAATTCCTGCAAAAAGCCATCATCCCCCATACGTTCTAATTCATCTGCCTTAAGGCGATGTTGCTCATATAATCTTTTTAAATATGCTAAATGAATCGTCTTGATGCAATCATCAACCAGACGCAGGCTATCTTCCTCTTCCAGTTCAATTAATAAACAATGTGATAATTCTGTATTAATTGATTCATATAACTTCAACGAGGCAGTTACTTCATTGATATCTTCTCCCGCATGATAACTTTCTAATAAAAATTTAATGATTTCATGATGTTCCTTATTTTGGAATTCTTCTAATGTCAATTGAGCTTCCAAATATGGTATAATAGCATTATCATTCCATACCAATCGAATAATATGACGGCCTGCACCGACGGCAGCACTATCGACTTGTTGAACAAGCGTATTCATTCTTATATTCTGCCCTGTTTTTACATATTTATCCTTTTGATTTTGCGGAATTGTTTTACGAACTTCGCTGCGGATTGCGCTTTCATCAATACCTAATTTTTGAGAAATACGGGCGATATATGCATTTACTTCAACAGCATTATCAGTAACCGCTAAGACTGGTACTATTTTCGCTACAACAGCAACTTTTCCTTCCAAGGTAGAATAGTCATTTTCGCTAAATGCTCTTTCCACTTGATAATCAATCAATGGCAAGGAAGATTTCACCAATGCTAAAAACTCTTCCTGCCCATGTTTACAAATAAATTCGTCGGGGTCTTTACCATCGGGAATAGATAGAACTCTCACTTGAGCCCCGCTTTTCCGTACGATAGAAAGCGCACGCATTGTGGCGTTCTGCCCTGCTGCATCGCTATCGTAGGCAAAAATAATTTCTGGAGCATATTTTAAAAGTTTTTTACATTGTTCCACAGTAAAAGAAGTTCCTAGAGAAGCAACTACATTTTGCACCCCATGACTATGTGCCGTAATTACATCCATATACCCTTCGACGACAATTGCATAACCAGCTGATTTTATATGACTGTATGCAATATCCAAACCAAATAGAATATTACGCTTATTAAAAATCGCCGTTTCCGGTGAATTTAAATATTTAGGCTGGCTGTCGTCTAAAACTCTACCACCAAAGCCTATTACTTGGCCGCGCTCATTTGAAATTGGAAACATTACACGATTTCGAAAACGATCATAAATCCCTTCGGACTTTCTTTCTACCGCGAGACCCGCTTTAATCAGAATTTCTTCACTATAACCGCGTTTCGCAAATGCCGTGGATAGTTTATCCCAAGCTTCTGGCGCAAAACCTAATTTAAAATTATTTATTACATCATCATTGACGCCACGCCGCAAAAAATATTTTTTCGCTTGTTTGCCATAATTCGTTTTTGTAAGGCACGCATAAAAAAAATCCCTTGCCAATTCTTGAACTCGCCACAATCTCGCCATTTCTCGTTCTCTAGCAATTTCTTGTGGTGTTTTTTCTTTTTGCGGCAAAGATATATTTAGCTTATTCGCTAAGATTTTTGCGGCTTCAAAAAAGCTGACATTTTCAATTTTCATAATAAAATTAAAAACATTTCCGCCCGTATGACAACCAAAGCAATAAAAAAAACCTTTATCTGGCGTAACAGAAAAAGATGGTGTTTTTTCATAGTGAAATGGACA
>Ga0316600_10000811_pt1 | contig 14591 bp, 14 predicted proteins | sample OWC_soil_day5_CT_FD_207652 | JGI IMG/M metagenome (GOLD analysis project Ga0316600, IMG submission 207652) | Wetland soil microbial communities from Old Woman Creek delta, Ohio, United States - OWC_soil_day5_CT | ecosystem: Environmental > Terrestrial > Soil > Wetlands | place: USA: Ohio... | reverse complement strand
TGTCCGGCGGCCAGCGGCAGCGCGTGGCCATTGCCCGCGCCCTGCTGAAGGACGCCCCGGTCCTGGTCCTCGACGAGGCAACCTCGGCGCTCGACACGGAGTCCGAGCGGACGATCCAGGCGGCGCTCTCGGAGCTGGTCCGCGACCGGACCACGCTCGTGATCGCGCATCGCCTGTCGACGATCGAGAAGGCGGACCTGATCCTCGTCATGGACGAGGGACGCATCGTCGAGAGTGGCACGCATTCGGGCCTGATGGCCCGGAACGGCATCTACGCGGCCCTGCACCGCATGCAGTTCAGCGTCTGATCGCCGGTGCAAGCGCCGCACGACTGGCTGCTCGAGACCTGGTACGGCGGATCCCGCCGCGGCGCGTGGCTGCTGCCGCTGGCCTGGCTGTTTGCGGCCGCGGCGGCGCTGCGGCGCGGGCTGTACCGGGCCGGCCTGCTGCGCAGCTACCAGTCCCCGCGGCCTGTCGTGGTGATCGGCAACGTCACCGTGGGGGGAACGGGCAAGACCCCGCTGGTCGTATGGCTGGCGGAGAGGCTCGCGGCCCGCGGCCGGCGCGTGGGCGTGGCGAGCCGCGGATACGGGCGCAGCGCGTCGGACGCCCGTCGCGTCGGGCCGGACGACCCGGTCGCCGGGACGGGCGACGAACCGTTGCTGATCGCGCGCCGCACCGGCGCGGCAGTCGCAGTGGCTGCGGACCGTCCGGCCGCCGTGCGCCTGCTGGAACCCGACTGTGACGTCATCCTGTCGGACGATGGCCTGCAGCACTACGCGCTGGCCCGCGACGCGGAGATCGCCGTGGTCGATGGCCGGCGCGGGCTGGGCAACGGCTGGCTGCTGCCGGCCGGGCCGTTGCGGGAGTCGCCGTCGCGCCTCGCGGCCGCCAGCGCCGTCGTCGTCAACGGCGACGGCTACGACTCGCCCGCCGCGCTGCGCATGCGTATCGAGCCGACCCGCTTCGTGGGCGTGAGGTCGGGCGAGGTCCTGCCGTCGTCGGCGTTTCACGGACGTCGCGCCCACGCGGTCGCCGCCATCGGCCATCCCGACCGGTTCTTCGACACGCTGCGGGGACTGGGTGTGGACGTCGATCCGCACCCGTTGCCGGATCACGCGGTGCCGGAACCGGGCTGGCTCGCCTTCGACGACGGCGCGCCGGTCCTGATGACCGAGAAGGATGCCGTAAAATGCCGTGACTTCGCCGGCCCGGCGCACTGGTACCTCGAGGTGGGCGCCCGGTTCGCCGAGGCCGATGCGGAGCGCCTGCTGGCCGTGGTGGAGGACGCCGTCCGCCGCCGCCGTCCCGAGAAGCCCTAGGAGACCGACGATGGACACCAAGCTGCTCGACATCCTGGCCTGCCCAGTCTGCAAGGGCCCGCTGCTGCACGTCCGCGAACCGGAGCAGCTGGTCTGCCGGGCCGACAGGCTGTCCTTTCCGGTGCGCGACGGCATCCCGGTCATGCTGGAAGAGGAGGCCAGGCAGCTGCGGTCCGACGACCCGCTGCTGGCCCGCTAGGCGCGATGTTCCGCGCCGTCGTCCCGGCCCGCTTCGCGTCCACCCGGCTGCCGGGGAAGCCGCTCGCCGACATCCGCGGCCGGCCGATGATCCAGTGGGTCTACGAACGCGTCGCCGCCTCGGGCGCGGGCGAGATCATCGTGGCGACCGACGACGAGCGTGTCGCAGCGGCCTGCAGGGCGTTCGGCGCCGAGGTCGAGCTGACTTCCGCCGCGCACGCGTCCGGGACCGACCGGCTGGCCGAGGTGGCTGCGCGCCGTGGCTGGAACCCCCGGGACGTCGTCGTCAACGTCCAGGGTGACGAGCCGCTGCTGCCGCCGGCCCTCTTGCGGCAGGCCGCGGCCCTGCTCGGCGCCGACCCGGGCGCCGACATCGCCACGCTCGGCACCGCGATCCTCGCGCTCGATGAGTTCCTCGACCCGGCGGTCGTCAAGGTCGTCCGCCGGGCGGATGGCCGCGCACTCTACTTCAGCCGCGCGCCGATTCCCTGGCACCGTGACAACGCACCCGGCGGAATCGCCACGCAGCGGAACTTCGCCGGAGCCCTGCGGCACATCGGACTGTACGCGTACCGGGTGGAGGCGTTGCAGCGACTGGCCGCGGCGCCGCCATCCGCGCTCGAGCAGGCGGAGAAGCTCGAGCAGTTGCGCGCCCTGTCGCTCGGCATGGCCATCGCCGTCGGTGAGGCGGTCGAACGGCCGGGGCCGGGCGTGGACACGCCCGAGGACCTCGAGCGCGTACGCGCGCTGGCCGGGGCTGCGCCTTGAGCTGGACGCGCCGCCGGGTCGAGCCGTTCCACGCGGTGGCGATCAACCGGCTGGCCCACGCGAGGGCCCGCCGCGGCCTCGACGTCATCCACATGGAGGTCGGCCAGCCGTCGGCCGGCGCGCCACGCGCCGCGCTCGAGGCGGCCGCCCGCGCGCTGCACGAGGACCGGCTCGGCTACTGGGAGAGCGGTGCGCTCAAGGAACGGATCTCGCGCCACTACCACGACTGGTACGGAGTGGCGGTCGATCCGCAACGCATCGTCCTCACGCCCGGCGCCTCCGGCGCATTGCTGCTGGCCTTCACCGTGCTCCTCGAGGCCGGCGACCGCGTGGCGCTGGGCCGGCCCGGCTACCCCGCCTACCGGAACGTATTGCGGGCCCTCGGCATGGAGCCCGTCGAGATTCCCTGCGGCCCGGAAACGCGGTTCCAGCCGACCGCCGCGATGATCGAGCGCCTCGACCCGGCGCCCGCGGCGCTGATCGTCGCGAGCCCCGCGAACCCGACCGGGACCATGCTCGACCGGGTGGAGCTGGGCGAACTGGTCGGCGCCTGCCGCGAGCGATCCATTGCGCTGGTGTCCGACGAGATTTACCACGGCATCACTTATGGATCGCGCGCCGTCTCGGCGCTCGAGCTGGACGCGGCCGCGCCGGTCGTCATCAACAGTTTCTCGAAGTACTGGTGCATGACCGGCTGGCGGCTCGGGTGGCTGGTCGCACCGGAAGCGCTGGTCGAGGCGATGAACAGCTACTCGGGCAACATCTTCCTCACGCCGCCGGCCCTCTCCCAGCATGCGGCGCTCGCCGCGCTGGACGCCGACGCGGAACTGGCTGGGCACCTCGTGACCTATGCGGCCAATCGCCGCGTGGTCATGGAGGCTCTGCGCGGGTTCGGCATCACGGAGCTGGCGCCGGCAGACGGCGCCTTCTATGCCTATGCCGACGTCGGCCACCTCACCGCCGATTCCCTCGAATTCTGCCGGCAGCTGCTCGGCGACACCGGCGTGGCCTTCAATACCGGCCTCGACTTCGACCCCGTGGCAGGAGGCCGAACGATTCGCATTTCCTTTGCCGTGTCGCAGCAGGAGACGGCCGAAGCGATGAGGCGGTTCGGCGACTGGCTGCAGGCGAGGTAAGATTTCAGGGTGACCGGCGGCAAGGAGCGCTGAGGTGGCGCACCGGATCCTGTTCGTCTGCATGGGCAACATCTGCCGCTCGCCGACGGCCGAGGCGGTCTTCCGCGAGATCGCGCGTCGCGAGGGCCAGGATCTCCTGGTGGAGGTCGATTCCGCCGGGACCCACGCCTATCACGTCGGCGAACCTCCCGACAGCCGCGCGATCATCGCCGCGCGGCGCCGCGGCATCGCCATGGAGCACCTGCGCGCGCGCCTCGTCGCGCGCGACGATTTCCTCCGCTTCGACTACCTGCTGGCCATGGACGAGCAGAACCTCGAGCACCTGCGCCGGCTGGCGCCGGCCGGCCACCGCGCCGAGTTGCGACTGTTCCTCGACTACGCGCCGGGGGCAGGACAACGGGACGTGCCGGACCCGTACTACGGTGGCGAGACCGGGTTCGAGCAGGTGCTCGACCTGGTGGAGGAAGCCTCCCGCGGCCTGATCGCCGCCCTGAGGAAGTGAGGAAGGGCCAGACCCCACTGTGTCCCCAGGAGGGGTCAGGCCCCAGCTCGGGACAGAGCGGGGTCTGACCCCTCCTGAATCACTCGTCCTTCGGACCGAAGTGATAACTGCCGCCGCTCGGCCCGGACGACCAGACGGTATAGGCCGGGCGGGAGGCGGCGGACTTGTCTGCCTCCGATGCAGTCCCTTCCGGTTCGACCGATGCCGCCACTGCGTTGTTCGTCTCTGCGGCGATGGTCTCCACGGCCTCGTCGGTTTCGGCGCCGGAGGGCCTGGTCTCGCGCGCAGGTCCGGGACTGGGCAGGGGCTCCGCTGGCGCCTGGACCCGCTCATCGCCGATCGATGCGGCTGCGACCGGTACCGGCAGCCCGGGCTCTTCGTAGGTCATCGGCAGGCCCGCAGGCTCGACCAGGATCGGCAGCGGCTGGGTCTCGGCGGTACTGGAGTAGGTGGCCGCCGGGGCCGTCGCGGATTCCTGCTCCGGGTCGCGATCGTCCTGCGCATCGCGCTCGGCCTCGGCTGAGAGGGCGTCCGCGGCTCCGGCCGCGCCCGCCACCATCGCATCCCGTCCCTCGCGGGAGCCGCCGCGACCGCGCCGCCGCCGGCGCCGCCGCTTGCGCTCGCCCTCGACGGACGCTCCTCCTTCGGCCCCGGCCTCACCGACCGCCGAATCCGGCCTGGCGGCTGGCGCTGCCACCGCCGTAGCGGCCGCCGCGGCCAGCACCTCCGGCCCCTGGCCGGTCGGCTCCGACGCTGCCCTCGGGGGTCGCGACGACTCCCCCTGGCGGGGAGCCGTGCCGTCCGGCCTGGCGCGTGAGCGGTCACGGTCGCGATCACGATCCCGCGAGCGGCGCCCATCGCCGCGCTCGCCACGATCGGTCCGCTCGCGCTGTTCCCCGCGGTCGCCCCGCTCCTGGCGCTCGCCGCGTCCGGCGCGGTCACCCCGGTCCGGGCGATCGCCACGCTCCTGACGCTCGCCGCGGTCGCCGCGGTCGCGGCGTCCATCGCCGCGCCGACGGCGGCCATCCCGGTCGCCGCGATCGTCGCGTCCACGACGCGGCGCCTCGCGCCGCACTTCCGGCTTCGGCTCCGGCGCGGCGGCCTCGGTCGCCTTGCGGCCACCGAGCCAGCCGAACAGGCGGGCCAGCAGGCCCGGGCCCGCGGGAACGGCTCTGGCGGCCGGCTCCGCCGCCGGGGCGACGGGGGCGGGCGCCGCGGGCACGATCGTCTGGACCGCCGGACCGGCGGCCGGCGGCTTCTTTTCGGCCGCGGTCTTGAACTCGATCTCGGCAGGAGCCTGCTCGGCCATCTGGTAGCTGATGCCGGCATTCTCGGGAAGGCCCATCTCGTCGTCGCGCACCCGCTTGATCGAGTAGTTGGGCGTCTGGATGTTCGGGTTGGGCACCAGGATGATGTCCACGTCACTGCGCGACTCGACCTCGTTGAGCCACTCGCGCTTCTCGTTGATGAGGAACGTGGCGACGTCGACCGGCAATTGCGCGACCACGCGGGCCGTGCGCTCCTTGCGGGCTTCCTCGCCGAGGAGGCGCAGGACGGCGAGCGCCATCGACTCGACGCTGCGGATGGTGCCCATCCCGCTGCAGCGCGGGCAGACCGTGTGCGTGGCCTCGCCGAGCGAGGGACGCAGGCGCTGGCGCGACATCTCGAGCAGTCCGAAGCGCGAGATGCGGCCGATCTGGATGCGCGCCTTGTCCATGCGGACGGAGTCGCGCAGCCGGTCCTCGACGGCCTGCTGGTTCTTCTTGGACTCCATGTCGATGAAGTCGATGACGATCAGGCCGCCGAGGTCGCGCAGGCGCAACTGCCGGGCGATCTCGTCGGCCGCCTCGAGGTTGGTGTTGCACGCCGTCGTCTCGATGTCGGCGCCGCGGGTCGCGCGGGCCGAGTTGATGTCGATGGAGACCAGCGCCTCGGTGTAGTCGATGACGACGCTGCCGCCCGAGGGCAGGTGCACCGTATGCGAGTAGGCGGACTCGATCTGGCTCTCGATCTGGTAGCGCGTGAACAGCGGCACGTCGTCCGTGTACAGCTTGATCGAGCGCTGCATGTCCGGCGTCATGAAGCGCTGGACGTACTCGAGGGCGCGCTGGTGCGCGCCCGGCTCGTCGATCAGCACCTCGCCGATGTCATCCGACATGTAGTCGCGCAGCGAGCGGGTGACGGCGTCGCCCTCCTGGTAGATCAGGAACGGCGCGGGGCGCCGGCCCGCCGCGTCCACGATCGCGTCCCAGTTGGCCCTCAGGTTGTCGAGGTCCCACTGCAGTTCCTCGGGCGAGCGGCCGACGCCGGCCGTGCGCACGATGGCGCCCATGCCGTCGGGGATGACCAGCTTCTCGAGCGCGTCGCGCGTCGCATCGCGATCCTCGCCCTCGATGCGGCGCGACACGCCGCCAGCGCGGGGATTGTTCGGCATCAGCACCAGGAAGCGCCCGGCGAGGCTGATGAACGTGGTCAGCGCCGCGCCCTTGTTGCCGCGCTCCTCCTTCTCGACCTGGACGATCAGTTCCTGGCCTTCCTGGAGGACGTCCTTGATGTTGAAGCGGCCGCCGGGCGCCGGCTGGTAGCGGAAGTACTCGCGCGCCACTTCCTTCAGCGGCAGGAATCCCTGGCGCTGGGAGCCGTAATCCACGAAGGCCGCCTCGAGGCTGGGCTCGACGCGGGTGATGCGGGCCTTGTAGACGTTGGCCTTCTTCTGTTCGCGTGACGGAAGTTCGATCGACAGGTCGTAGAGCTTCTGGCCGTCAACCAGCGCTACGCGCAACTCCTCTTGCTGGGTTGCGTTGACGAGCATTCTCTTCATGTGCCCCTTCCGAGGGTCGAGGGGCCGGGAAGCCTGGGACGCGTCGAGAGGATGACGTGGTGAGTTCAGCGCTCACCGGGCAGGACCGCGCATGCGCGAGGGAGGCGGCGCGCCCGGGGGCTCGCTGCCTGCCTTTGACCTCGTGCCGCATGGGGGCGGACATGCCTGGGGATTCTCTGTTCTTCCACGGACCGCGCCTCGTGGGCACGGTCCAGGCTTTCGGCCGGGCGATGGCCTGGCAGACCAGGACCAACTAACATGCGGCGCCTGCCCGGACTGGACACCGGCCGGGTTAGCGGGGTGTGCTCACGGGGTGCCGCGCAATCGTCTGTGGCTGCGCCCCGGATCGAGGGACCGGCGCCAGCCTTCCGACGGGCGCCAACATTAGCAGTCGAGCATTCAGAAAATCAATACCTTAGGCAAACTTTATGTCCCGCCATGAAGCGCAGGCCGTGGCCGTCCGGCACCTCGAGGTCGGTGCCGGAGAGGACGGGCAGCGGATCGACAATTTCCTGATGCGGGTGCTCAAGGGCGTGCCGCGCAGCCACGTCTATCGCCTGTTGCGGAAGGGGGAAGTCCGGGTCAACGGCCGCCGCGCCCGGGCCGAGAAACGCCTCGAGGCAGGCGACGTCGTGCGCCTGCCGCCCGTCCGGATGGCTGCCGGCGAAGGCCCGCGGCGGGTCCCGGACGCGTTGCTGGCCGAGGTTCGCGCCGCCGTCATCCACGAGGACGATCGCATCCTCGCCCTCGACAAGCCCGCGGGGCTCGCGGCGCACGGCGGATCCGGCCTCGCGTTCGGGGCCATCGAGGTGCTGCGCGCAGATCGTCCCGGGGCCGAACTCGAGCTGGTGCACCGCCTCGACCGCGACACCAGCGGCGTCCTGGTGATCGCCAAGGACCGCGGTTCGCTGCGCATCCTGCATGCGCTGCTGCGCGAGGGGGCCGTCGACAAGTCGTACCTCGCACTGCTGCAGGGGAAGTGGACGCTGGGCCGCAAACGCATCGAGGCGCCGCTCATGACCCACCTGAAGCAGGGCGGCGAGCGGGTCGTGAAGGTCCACGCCGAAGGCAAGGCGGCCGCCAGCACCTTCAGACCCGTCGAGGCCTTCGGCGCGCGCGCGACGCTGGTCGAGGTGGAGATCCACACCGGACGGACGCACCAGATCCGCGTGCATGCGGCTTTCGCCGGTCATCCCGTCGCCGGCGACGACAAGTACGGTGACCGCGAGTTCAACGTCGCCCTGCGGGAACGCGGGCTCACGCGCATGTTCCTGCACGCGCACGCCATGGGATTCACCTGGCCGGACAGCGGCAGGAAGTGCCGGATCGTCGCGCCGCTGCCGGCGGACCTCAAGGGCGTGCTGGAGCGACTGAAGCAAAGGTGAGCGCGGCGCGTCGAGCGATGCCGCGGCTTCCAGCCGCCTGCTGCTCGCCGGCTACGGTTCGCGACGCAGCGGATCCAGGCCTGCCTCGCGCAGGGCCTGCGCCACCCAGATCAGGGGAAGGCCGATCAAGGCCGTCGGGTCGCCGCTCTCGATGCGGTCGAACAGGGCGATGCCGAGCCCCTCGCACTTGAAGCCCCCGGCGCAGTCGAAGGGACGCTCGAGCTCCACGTAGCGCCGCACCTCGGCAGCGGTCAGCCTGCGGAACTGCGCGCGGGTGACGTCCAGGTGCTCGGGGCGACGCCTCTCGCCCGCCCGGGCCAGGCACGCCGCCGTCAGGAACGCGACTTCCCGGCCGCTCGACGCCAGCAGCTGCGCTTCGCAGCGCGCTGCATCGAGGGGCTTGCCGAGGACCTGGCCGTCGCGGACCGCGACCTGGTCGGAGCCGATGACCCACGCGCCCGGGTGCCGCCGCGCCACGGCCTCGGCCTTGGCCCGTGCCAGCCGCGCCGCCCGGTCCGCCGCAGCTTCGCCCGGCAGCGGGGACTCGTCGACGCCAGGGGCCTCGGTCGCGAACGGTATCCCGAGGCGTCCGAGCAATCCGGCGCGGTAGCGCGAGGTGGAGGCGAGGATGAGCGTCGAGTGCATCCGGATTGAGCTTGGAAAAACAAGGATTTGCGCGTTGCAGGCCTTTGACAGCGACCCGCGCGGTCACTATCATACCGCGCCCATGTCAGCGTCCGGCCAGCATCGCGTGAACGTAGAGGTGCTGGCGGCCGACGAAGCGCGCCTGGTGCGGCGCTATGCGCTTGCCGGGTTCGTGCGGCTCGCGGACCTGCTGGAGTCGACCTCGGGCGAGGCAGCAGCCCGGTTCGCGTTTTCCCGTCTGGCCGAGGGGCTCGCGGGTTGCGAGCTCGAAGTGTCGGCGGTAGCACGGCTGAAATGCCAACGCTGCCTCGAGGCGTTCGAGCAGCCGCTGCATTCGATGACGCGGCTGGCGTTCGTCGGCAGCGAGGAAGACGCCGGCCGGGTGCCGCCCGGTTACGAAGCGATTCCTGCCGACGAGGGCAGGGTGGACCTCGGCGACCTTGTCGAGGACGAGTTGTTGTTGTCGTTGCCCGTCGTGGCCCTGCACGGCGAGGGAACCCAGTGTGCCGGGACCTCGCGGCAGGCTGGGCATGACGACCGCGTGGAGCCGCCGCCGGAAACCCATCGGCCCTTCGCGAAGTTACAGGACCTGTTGAAGCATTAGCACCGGAGAACGACCATGCCCGTCCAGAAAAGCCGCCGCACGCCGTCCACCCGTGGCATGCGCCGCGCGCACGACAAGCTGAAGAAGCCCGCGCTGTCCAAGGACCCGACCACCGGCGAGACGCACGCGCGCCATCGCATCAGCCGCGACGGCTACTATCGCGGCAAGAAGGTGATCGAGACCCCGGCGGACGACGCGGAAGCCTGATCCCGCGCCGGCCCGACCCGGGCCGGGACGAGAGCGGGCCGCGCGTCCGGCCCGCGAGCCTGGATCGACGGGGGTGGCGGGCATGATGTATTCGCGCATTGCGGGGACCGGCAGCTACCTGCCCGAGAAGGTGCTCACCAACGCCGATCTCGAGAAGCTCGTCGAGACCTCCGACGAGTGGATCCGAACGCGCACCGGCATCGAGCGGCGCCACATCGCGGCGCCCGAAGAGACGAGCTCTTCGCTCGCGGAACACGCGGCGCGCCGCGCGTTGCGCTCCGCCGGGCTGACGGTCGAGGACGTCGACTTCATCGTCGTCGGGACGACGACGCCCGACCTCATCTTCCCGAACACCGGGACGCTGCTGCAGCGCCGGCTCGGCGTCCATCACTGCCCGTCGTTCTCCCTCGAGACCGCCTGCAGCGGCTTCATGTACGCGCTCTCGGTCGCCGACAAGTACGTGCGGCTCGGCGAGGCGAAGTGCGCGCTGGTGGTGGGCGTCGAGTGCCTGAGCCGCATCGTCGACTGGACCGACCGCTCGACCTGCGTGCTGTTCGGCGACGGCGCCGGTGCGGTCGTGCTGACGCCCTCGGTCGAGCCCGGCATCATCGCCACGCACCTGCACTCGGACGGACGGTACAAGGACCTGCTGTATTACCCCTACGGCGTGTCCAGCGGCTTCGACAAGCTCAAGGCCGGCGCGCCCGCGGCCATCACCATGCAGGGCAACGACGTGTTCAAGGTCGCGGTCCGCACGCTGTCCCGCCTGGTCGACGAGACCCTGGCCAAGAACGGCATCGACAAGCACCAGATCGACTGGCTCGTTCCGCACCAGGCCAACCTGCGCATCATCCAGTCGGCGGCGGACAAGCTCGACATGCCGATGGAGAAAGTCATCGTCACCGTCCAGGACCACGGCAACACCTCGGCGGCCTCCATCCCCCTGGCGCTCGACACGGCCGTGCGTGACGGTCGCATCCGTCGCGGACAACTGCTGCTGATGGAGACCTTCGGCGGCGGGTTCACCTGGGGCTCGGCGCTGGTCCGCTTCTGAGGAACCCGGAGCGCTGTCCCGGGGTCAGAGACAGGGATGGCCAGGGCAGCGGATCGCGTGTCGTGAACTCGATGCAGGAAACGTCGCGGCGTGACTCGTGCTGGTTCGCCGGCGCCTTGCTGGCGATGGCCTCGTCGCTGGCGCAGGCCGACCAGTACCTGCTGACGCCCGAGACGGGCGACCTCGTCGGCGAGCCGCGCACCGCGGTGGCGCGGCATGAAGACACCCTCATCGACATCGCGCGCGAGCACAAGCTCGGCTACGACGAGATCGTCAACGCCAACCCCGGGGTGGATCCCTGGCTGCCCGGCGCCGGCGTCCGGATCGAACTTGCCAAGCACCGCGTGCTGCCGGATGCCGCGCGCCGCGGCATCGTCATCAACCTGCCCGAGCACCGGCTGTACTATTTCCCGCCCGCCCGGGCAGGCGAGCCCGCAGTGGTCCACAGCTATCCGGTCAGCATCGGCAAGATGGACTGGCGGACGCCGCTCGGCGCGACGAAGATCGTGCAGAAGGTGAAGGACCCGCCCTGGTATCCGCCCAAATCGGTGCGCGACGAGCATGCTGCCAAGGGCGACATCCTCCCGGCCGTGGTTCCGGCCGGGCCGGACAACCCCCTCGGCCGCTTTGCCATGCGGCTCGGCATCCCGGGCGGCGCCTATCTCATCCACGGCACCAACCGGCCCGCCGGCGTCGGCATGCAGGTGACGCACGGCTGCATGCGGCTCTACCCTGAGGACATCGAGGCGCTGTTCGGCATGGTGCCGGTCAACACTCCGGTCACCCTGGTCAACCAACCGTTCAAGGCCGGCTGGCAGGGCGGCCGGCTCTGGGTCGAGGTCCACCCGGCGCTCAAGGAAGACGTCGTCGAGCCGCCGAAGCTCACCGACCTCATGCGCCTCGTGGTCGCGGCCACGCGCGAGACCCTGGTCCCGGTCGACTGGGCGGCGGTCCAGCAGGCCTATGCGGAGTCACGCGGCATCCCGGTTCCCGTCACCGCGGCCGCGGAGCCGACGGTCGCCACGGCAGCCGGGGAGCGATCCGGGGAGATCCTCGACCCGTGACCGCGCTGCCTGCAGCATTCTGGCGGGCAGTGTGCCGCCTTTCGCCGCGGTTCCGAGCCAGGAACCGGGCCATGCGGACTCTCCGAGTGTCGCCGGAGCATCGGACTGGCCTAAACTACGGTACCCGGCGGTCGTGACCGGCCTGCCGTCGTTGTTGAAATACCTACCAAGTTCACTGGAGAACTCAAGATGAAGACATGGATGAAAGGCGCGGTCCTGGCAGCGCTGGTGGTTCCCGCCATGGCGATGGCCGAGGAAGCCAAGGGGCCGAGCTGCTTCGACATCAAGTACAGCCTCGATTTCCTGAATGCGTATCCGCAGGCCCCGTCGATCTGCGAGGAGGTCAAGGTGGTCGATGGTGTCAAGTACGCCCGGATGGACGCCACCGTGGTCAAGCAGGAGAAGGGCGTCACCACCGTGGCGTTCAAGGACGTCTTCGGCAACAAGCTGATGAACCTGTCGGTGGAGGCGGTCGAGGGCTCCATGGCGAATGTCGGTGGCAAGGAGGTCGCGTGGAAGGACCTCAAGGCGGGCGACAAGCTGTCCTTCTTCCTGCCGGAGCGCCGGCTCGATGTCGTCGGTCAGCCGGGACGCGGCAAGCCCGGTGCGCCGATCCTCTTCAAGGCCGTCGGCGAGTGAGCTGACCTGCATGGCAGCCGCCCCTCCTGGGCGATCGCTGCCTTGCGCCCGGCTGCGTCGCTGAAGCCCGGACTGGCAGCGGCGAGCAGCAAATACGGTCGTGCGGTGCGCCGCACGACCGTTTTCTTTTGGCCTGCGAACGGCTGGCGCGCAAAAAAAACCCCGCGACGCTGCCGTCGCGGGGCCGTACTTCAGACGAGTCGCAGTCGATTACTTCGACATCGACTTCTGGAACATGCGATCGATCTTCTCGTTGCTGCCGTCGCAGCACTGCTGGGCGGCCTGCGCAGCCGAGAGGGCCTGGTTCGCCGTGTTCTGGGCGGCAGTCGCGGTCTGCGACGCCGAAGCGGCCTGGCGGCTGGCAGCATCGATGGCGGACTTGTTGGCATCGATCTCGGCCTGCTGCTTGGCAACGGTGTTCTTCAGGCCGTTGACCTCGGCTTCCAGCGGCTTGAGGTCGGTGCAACCAGCACCCAGCGCGAGGACGGCGGCGGCAACGCCCACCTTCAGGATATTCGACATGGTTATTTCCCCTTGAGGCTAATTGGAACGTTTCAACCCGCTAGCGCGGACGCACCGGGGCCGGTGTTCCTTCCCGGCCGCGCGGCAAACAAGACGAATCATAGCCTAAATTGCGGGGTGGGCGAAAGCACGAACGCACTGTCGCCACCTGGCGACAGCGCGCTCACGCAGTGCGCCTTCGGAAATCACCTACGATTTCCCGGGCCGCGTTGCGGCCCGGGAGCCCGGTCACGCCGCCGCCCGGATGCGTTCCTGCGCTGCACATGTAGAGCCCGCGCAAGGGACCGCGATAGTCGGCGTGGCCGAGCATCGGGCGCGCGGAGAACAGCTGGTCGAGCCCGAGCGCCCCGTGCGAGATGTCCCCGCCGACGAGGCCGAGCTTGCGCTCGAGCCCGAGGGGCGACAGGACGGACCTCGCGATGACGCTGGCCCGGAAGTTGGGGGCGTAGCCATTGACCGTATCGATGACGAGGTCGGCCGCCTCGTCCTCCGCCTCGTTCCAGGACCGGCCGCCGGGCAGCTCCGGGGCGAAGTGCTGGCAGAACAGGCTGGCGACGTGGCCGCCGCGGGGAGCCAGGGAGTCGTCGAGCGTGCTCGGGATGAGGAGTTCGACGACCGGCTCGCGGGCCATGCCGCCGAGGCGCGCGTCGTGGTACGCGCGCTCGAGGTACCCGAGCGACGGGGCGAGCAGGATGCCGGCCGACAGCTGCGGTCCCGGGTCGGGCATGGCGCTGAACCTCGGCAGCTCGCTCAACGCGACGTTGATGCGGAAGCTTCCGGACGCGCAGCGCCAGCGCTGCATCCGCTCGCGAAACGCGGGATCGAGGTCGCCCGCGTCGATCAGCGACAGGTACAGCAGCTTCGGGTTGACGGCGGCGGCGACACTGCGCGCCACGACTTCCTCGCCGGAGTCCAGGCGGACACCCGTCACGCGCCCTCGTTCGACCAGCACGCGCGCGACTGCGGCGTCGCGCCGGATCGTCACGCCGAGCCGTCCGGCCTCGCGCGCCATGGCCTGCGTGATCGCGCCCATGCCGCCCACGGCGTGTCCCCACGCGCCCTTGCGCCCGTTGACCTCGCCGAAACAGTGATGCAGCAGCACATAGGCGCTGCCAGGCGCGTAGGGGCTGGCGAAGTTGCCGACCACGGCGTCGAAACCGTAGGCGCCCTTGATCGCGTCGGACTCGAACCAGGCGTCGAGCAGGTCGCCGGCGCTGCGCGTGAACAGCTCGTGCACGTCGCGCTGCTGCTCGAGCGTCATGCGCATCCAGGTGCGCGACAGCCGGAACAGCTTCGGCAGCTCGGCGAGGCCGCCGCCGGCGTTGGGCGGGGTGAGGAGGACGAGTTCGCGCAGGACCGTGACCACCTGCTCGAGCATCGCGGCGTAGGCCGGCAGGCGCCCGGCATCGCGGGCGGAGTGCGCGGCCAGCGAGCGTTGCGTTTCCGCCAGCGAGTTGCCGATGCAGAGGTGGCTGCCGTCCGGCCGCGGCGCGAAGTTGAGCATCGGCCGCTCGAGGATGCGCAGGCCGTGCTCGGCCAGGCGCAGGTCGCGGATGACCTGGGGATGCAGCAGGCTCACGGTGTAGGCGGCGAGGGAGTTGCGGAAGCCCGGGTGGAACTCCTCGGTGACGGCGGCGCCGCCGACGACGTCGCGCCGTTCGAGCACCGTCACGGAAAGCCCGGCGCGGGCGAGGTAGCAGGCGCAGGTCAGGCCATTGTGACCG
>Ga0316600_10000810_pt1 | contig 14596 bp, 11 predicted proteins | sample OWC_soil_day5_CT_FD_207652 | JGI IMG/M metagenome (GOLD analysis project Ga0316600, IMG submission 207652) | Wetland soil microbial communities from Old Woman Creek delta, Ohio, United States - OWC_soil_day5_CT | ecosystem: Environmental > Terrestrial > Soil > Wetlands | place: USA: Ohio... | reverse complement strand
GAGATAACGGTGTAGGGCAATTAATTATTATATTGATATTCTGTATAACTATATATGAAGTTCCATTTCTACGTCGAAATAGATCCAATGGTACTTATTAAGGTGATCGCACTGATTGATTTTACCTAAAAGTGCTAACCTAGCCTCGTATTCAACCGAAACGTCCTGTATTGAGCAGGGCGTTTTTGGTTTATTTAGTATATGGACATAATATTTGATTTTATTCGTAATGTAAATAATGATAAGGTAACCAAAATACTCTAAACTTAGTGATCACCTACCGTTTAAACGACTTCTATGCTAAAATATGTTATACGCTGAAAAATAAATGCTAAACCATAGCAAGGAAAATTTTTCAGATTTTCGTGTTTTGAGTTTACAAAAGGAGTTGTGATAACAATGAAATCTTGGCAGCGGTATGGATGCTTGATGCTACTTTTCGTGATGTGGTTATTGCCGGCAATGGTAAGTGCAGAGGAACGTAAGGATGAATGGAAGCAATCTGCTTATTCGTTTGAATCGATGAAAATGGTGTTTGTAGATATAATATTTGATCAGAATGCGCAGGTGGACGAGTTAAAACGGCTTGTTCTAAGTGATAAAGTCCAAGGTGTGTTTTCGCGGAATTTGGATTTTGCACAGGCTGGACTTTCGTTTTTAGGTCAAGATGAATTGGTGAAAAGATTGAGTGCGACTAGTGGCGAGGATATAGCTGCGCTGGCGCAGAGTGATCCAGAGCGATATGCAAAGATTGTAAAGGATGGAGCTGTTTTCTATTGTCAGGGTATTTTAGAGGTGCGTTTCAAGCGCTATCAAGATACGGTTCGCTATATTCCCGAACGTATTGAAACGTATCAGACAGAGAAAAAAGTGCGTATCAATAAAACAGTGACCTCTTCCAATGGACAAAATGTGACGGTCGATGAATGGGTAAGCGTGCCTGTGACCGAATCTAGAGTTGTGCCATCACATGATGAAATCACAGCACATACAGCCGTGGAACTGACATTAATCGATACCAAGACTAATAAGCCAGTATGGAAAATGGTGGACAGCCGTGATGCTGTGGACAAAGATAAGGATGGCATGATAAATCGTATTTTAAAACGTGCTTCCGATCGTTTGCTAGCAGTTAAAAAGTTTTGATATCTATAATGGATGTATGAGACATGGGCTCACGCCTGTTGTTTATTTTGCTTGCATTGTCGGCATTTTTTAGATGATTTTATGCGGGAGTTATATAGTATTCATTCTGAAGTATAGAAGAAAATAATCTGTGAATATTATAAAAGAATTGAAATATTATACAGTTATAAAGGTAGAGAAATTTTTTGAAAAAAATAGTTGAATTATGATAAAATATAGCTTGTGGGTAGAATATAGTATTTAAATTTTGTATTAAAAAAAAACTCCTCAAGTGTACGAAAATCATAAATTTATTGATAAAAATTTAGTGCGATAGAAAAATGTGATTTAAGTATAGATACAATTTTTCGGCAACTATAGCCTGAGATTGCAAGTAATATTCTCAGAAATATTAAGATTTTATTACTGTTTCTAGTTGCGTAAGTTGATATATTATTAATTTGATAAGAGGTTAGTTATTAATGGAGAAAGAAATAAAAATTGTTAGTCCAGTATATCAGCAAATAGCAGCTGATATTGCTTCTAAAATTGCAAATGGCTATTATGAACTCGGTTCTAAGATATATGCACGATCAGTACTTGCTAGCCAATATAGTGTTTCACCAGAAACTGCGAGAAGGGCCATTGCAATCTTGTCAGATATGGAAATTGTCGATGTCACTAAAGGTAGTGGGGTAATCATTCGTTCTTGTGAAAACGCCATCAAATTTGTGAAGCAATATGATGATATTAAAACGGTCAATGACTTAAAACAAGATATATTACATAGCCTTGAACGTCAAAAAAAAGAAAACGATTATTTAAAAAATCAGTTGATTGAGTTAATTGATAAAACTGATCGTTTTAAGTCAATAAATCCATTTATTCCTTTTGAAATACTGATCAAGGGAAAAACTCCTTATCTTGAGAAAACAGTGGCTGAAATCAACTTTTGGCACAATACTTCAGCAACTATTATTTGTATAAAAAGAAATCATTGCCTTGAGATGTCGCCAGGTCCTTATGCAATTTTAAAAGAAGACGATATTTTTTATTTTATTGGTGATAAAAATTGTTATGAAAGAGTGAACAAATTTCTTTATCCATATAGTTAAAAAGGGTTGAAAATTAATGAAAGGTTAATTTTCAACCCTTTTTTTTGAGCATTTTTTGTAAATGCTAACAACTTCATGGTAGATTGAAAGTTGTTAGTGTTTACAAAGAAACAACTTTATAATATAATTAAGTTGTTTCTTTGCAGCCGTAATAAAAAATAAATTTACGGTGTGATAAAGTCGTTAAATGAGGAGGAGATTTTATGATAGAGTTTAAAAATGTAAGTAAATTTTTTAATGACAAGCAAATTTTGCGTGATATTTCTTTTATGATAAATCAGGGAGAACTAGTTGCAATTATTGGAGCAAGCGGGTGTGGAAAGACGACAATATTAAAAATGATTAACCGCCTAATTGATTCGTTTTCGGGAAAGATTTTTATCAATGGAGAAGATATTGTTAAGCAAGATATTATAAAATTACGGCGTAATATCGGTTATGTTATTCAACAAACAGGATTATTTCCACATATGACGGTTAAAGAAAATATAGAAATTATTCCGAAAATTGAAAAAATGCATGAAGAAAAAATAATAAAAAGAACCTATGAAGTTATGGAGATGGTTGGTTTAAATAGTGATGAATATTTAAATCGTTATCCAAGTGAACTTAGTGGTGGACAGCAGCAAAGAGTGGGGATTGCGAGAGCTTTTGCTACAAATCCTAAAATTATCTTAATGGATGAACCATTTAGTGCACTTGATCCAATCACACGTTTACAACTTCAAGATGAGCTAATTAATTTACAGGCAAAAATAAAGAAGACCATTGTTTTTGTAACACACGATATGAATGAAGCCATAAAAATAGCAGATAAAATTTGTATTCTCAATCAAGGCGAGATTATACAATATGATACTCCAGAAAATATTTTAAAAAATCCTGTTAATGATTTTGTTAGCACATTTGTTGGTAAGAATAGAATATGGTCTTCACCTGAATTTATTCGGGCGAAAGATATTATGATTGATCAACCACTTACCTGTTCTAAAAATTTATCTTTGTTAGAATGTGTAGAAAAGATGAAATTTACAAATGCAGATAGCCTGTTGATAGTTGACCCATGTGATTATCTTTTGGGTATTGTTACGGCAAAGCAAACCCAAAATAGATCAGATAGACATGTGCTTGTAGAAAGTATTATGAAAAATGATTTTATCAAAATTAGTTCAGATGAGCCAATTATAAATATCCTTGAAATATTCAAGCAACATAAAATAGTTCAAGCACCAGTTGTTGATGAAAAAGGCTTATTAAAAGGGCTTATTACCCAAAGTAGTTTATTGATAGCTCTTAGTCAACAATTTTTAGATACTGAGGAGGTTGGATAGCATGAATGAATGGTTTAGTTATTTATTTGAATTTAAAAATCAAATATTTTCTTTATCTGTTGAACATATAGAACTTACTTCGCTCGCTGTAGTGATAGCAATTTTATTAGGGATACCTTTAGGAATATTAATTAGCTATGTAAAAAGATTAAACAAGCCAGTTTTAGGTGTAGTTGGTGTTATACAAGCAATACCAAGCATGGCATTACTAGGTTTTTCTATTCCTTTATTGGGTATAGGAACAATGCCGGCCGTCGTGATGGTTATTTTGTATTCTCTTTTACCGATTATTAAAAACACAACCACCGGAATTAATAATATCAATTTGCAGACATTAGAAGCAGCTAAAGGTATAGGTCTTACAAGATTACAAATTTTGTTTAAAATACAGCTTCCTTTAGCCATGCCAATGATTATGTCTGGAATTAGAATTGCAGCGGTTACTGCGGTGGGGTTAATGACAATGGCAGCCTTTATTGGTGGTGGTGGACTAGGTTATTTGGTTTTCTCAGGAATAAGAACAGTGAATACAGATCAAATTTTAGCTGGTGCGTTTTCTGCTTGTATATTAGCAGTAGTTGTAGATGGAGTATTTGGAATTATTGAAAGCCTAGTCACGCCAACTAATTTACAAAAAAACAATACTAAAAAGAAATTAATGAAAATGGAAAGAAATACGCTAAAAAAAGGTGTATTAGTGAGTGTCGCTTGTGTTTTAGTGGGCTTATTTTTTGCTACTGGAATTTCGCAAGGATATACAGAAAATAAAGTAATCGTTATAGGAAGCAAAGACTTTACTGAACAAGAAATTATTGGATATATGCTTGCGGAAGCTATTGAAAGGAAAACTGATATTTCTGTAGAACGTAAATTAGCTCTTGGCGGTACGCAAATTTGTTTTGAAGCGCTTAAGGCAGATGACATTGATATATATGTTGATTATAGTGGCACCTGTTATGGTGATACGTTAAAATATTCGCCAATAACTAATGTTAAAACAGTATACAATACAGTGAAAAAAGATTTTAAAGCAAAGTTTAATATTGATGTGTTGAAACAAATGTCTTTTAATAATACGTATACTTTAGCAGTAAAAAAAGAAACGGCAGATAAGTATCATCTTAAAACAATTAGTGATTTAGCTAAGGTGGGCAATCAACTGACTGCAGCTACGTCATTAGAATTTCTTAATAGAGAAGATGGTATTATTGGGTTAAAGAAAAAATATAATTTTCATTTTAAAGATCAAATCGGTATTGATGGCAGTCCTAAATATTTAGCTTTAATGAATAATGAAAGTGATGTTACAGATGCATTTTCAACGGACGGACTATTAAAAAAATATGATTTAACAATTTTACAAGATGATCAGCATTTTTTTCCGCCTTATTATGCAATTCCACTTGTACGCGCTGGAGTGACCGCAAAGTATCCAGAGATTGTTCCGATTATTGAAGAAGTAGGAGAATTGCTCAATGATAATGTAATGATTGCATTAAATTATCAAGTGGATGAATTAAAAAAAGATCCGAGGGAGGTTGCTATTGAATTTTTAAGAGAAAACAAAGTTATTTAAAATAATACTATTCTTCTATAATTTTTTTAATATCTTAATATAAACTCATTGCTTGTGTAGGAAAAAGATAGCATAATCGACAGAATTTCAAAACATACTTCTAGGCGGTTAAAAGCAGTGAAAGAATACTTTGAAATTTATCTTTCAAGTGTGAGTTACTTTAACGGTGAAGAAGCTCTCTATTGTATTCTTAAAAATCAATAATTAAAGAAATAATTGGTGAAAAAACGACTACGTTTTCTTGGACTAAACAGTAAAGTAAACTGTATACTGCATAGGAAACGGGTGGAGTCGGCACAATGGGCTTTATCCGTTCTTTTTAGAATGAAAACTATGAAAAAAGTGAAGTGCAAGATTTTATCATTATTATTGGAAGAAGGAGAAGGTTTATGGGGCAAGTCATTGTCAGGCGGGTTGATATCATTAAATGGATAGTTTTATCAGTTTTTATCGTACTTATTGGCCGTTTAGGTTATTTACAAGTAGTACAAGGTCAGCATTACGCAAGGCTTGCAGATGGTAATCGTATTCGCATCATACCTATTAAGGCACCACGCGGGAATTTTTATGACCGCAATGGTGTGATGTTAGTCACTGACCGCCCAAGCTTTGTAGTGACGGCAGCAATTATTCCAAAGTCTAAGCAAACGCGTGTGATTGAGAATTTGAGTAAAGTATTAAATATGAAGGCAGAAGATATCCGAAGTAAATTCAATCGAAATACAGGTTTTTCTTTTGAACCAATTCAAATCAAGTCAGATGTTAATCAACAGGTAATTACCAAAATTGAAGGGAATCGAAGTGAGTTCCCCGGTGTAGTTATTAAGGCCCAACCAGTACGTCAATATATTTATGGTGGCGTTGCGGCGCACGTTTTTGGATATGTCGGAGAGATTAGTGAGGAAGAGATAAAAAAGAACAAAGAACATGGCTATAAAACTTGGGATATTGTAGGAAAGTTTGGTTTAGAAAAGGTGTATGACAAATATATTCGTGGAATAGCTGGCGCCGAAAGAGTAGAAGTGGATGCTGATGGGCAGTTTATAAAAGTATTGGATGATAAGCTCCCAATCTTAGGAAATAATTTAATGCTGACGATTGACAATTCTATTCAGCAGGCTGCAGAAAAGGCGATTGATGAAAGATTACTTTATTTGCAGTCGAAGGAACATAGAGCTAAAGCAAAAGCGGCGGCGGTTGTAGTTATGAATCCGAAAACTGGCGAAATTTTAGCAATGGCAAGCCGTCCAACCTTTAATCCGAACTTATTTAATGACGGTATATCTAAAAAAAATTGGGATTTACTGATTGATAATCCGTTTAATCCTATGGAAAATCGAGCAGTTTCCGGTGAATATCCGCCGGGATCTGTTTTTAAAATTGTTACGGGAACAGCGGCATTGGAATTGAAAAAAGTTACCATAGAGGAAAAGATATTAGATACTGGCAAGCATTGGCTAATTGATAAAGGAAATGCCGGGGGAGAAGCCTTGGGCTGGATTGATTTTCAAGAAGCGTTAACAAAATCGGATAATGTATATTTTTATGAAATGGGTAATCGGGTTGGAATTGATAATCTAGAAAAATATGCACGGATGTATGGATTAGGAAATGTTACTGGTATCGAATTACAGGGCGAATCTAAGGGGTTGGTAGCAAATCGGCGATATAAGGAAGAAATATACAAGGATAGATGGTATCTATCGGAAACTTTTGATGCTGCAATTGGTCAGGGATTTCAATTGGTGACACCGCTTCAAATGGCTATGCTTATGGGAGAAATCGCTAACGGCGGCTACCGCTATAAGCCGTTTTTAGTCAGTAAAATTATTTCGCCTAAGGGTAAAACGATAAAGACATTTTCGCCAAAACAGACAGGGAGGATAAAAATATCAGAGCCTACGCTTGAAGTCATCCGCAATGCTTTAAAAGGAGTAGCATTGCCAGGAGGTACGGCTGCGCAAGCTTTTCAAGGATTTCCTATTTCGGTTGTTGGTAAGACTGGAACGGCGGAAAACTCACATGGGGATGATCATGGTTGGTTTGTCGCTTATGCACCGGCCGATGACCCGCAGGTTGTGGTTTCAGTGATTGTCGAAAATGGTGGGTATGGATCACAAGCGGCGGCTCCTATTGCCAAAGATATTTTGACGGCATTTTTTCATGTACAAGGGTCTGTAAATGTCATAAAAAATTAAGAATAAGTGGCATAGTTGCTATACATATTCATACAAAAACACAAAAACAGTACTTATAATAGGAATTATAATAAGTTGATATAATAAATAAAAAAAGAAAAAATACGGTGATGAAGGAGGAAAAATAATGATCAAAGGGTGTCCTGTTCTTGAAATAGATTTAGATAAAATTACTGAAAATACATATAGAATAGTAAATAGATGTAATGAAAGGGGGATTAAGGTTATTGGTGTTACCAAAGGGTTTTGTGCAATGCATCAAATTGTTGATGCATTGATTGCAGGAGGTATTGAAGAGTTAGCTGACTCTAGGATGGAGAATATCATTGAGCTGAGAGAAAGACAGCCTTATACTCCAATTACTTTATTGAGGATTCCTCATCTGAGCAATGTAAAGAATGTAATACAGTATGTCAATACTAGTGTCAATTCGGAAATTTCAGTTATAAGGGCCTTAGCTAACGCAGCTATCAATGTTAATAAAGTACATAGAATCATTCTGATGGTGGATTTAGGTGATTTACGTGAAGGGATTATGCAGGAAAATGTGTTAGATACCGTATCACAGTTTAGTAAGTTATCTGGGGTAACTCTTGTTGGACTAGGAACTAATATGGGATGTTTTGGTGGGGTACTGCCAAGCGTAAATAATTTAGGTCTTTTAGCTGAAATAGGATTAGCTGTGGAAAATCAGATAGGGAGAAAACTTGAGGTTGTTTCTGGTGGTGGTACGTCTACATTATTGCTAGTAGAAAACGGTAGTATACCTGAAGCAATCAATCAACTGAGAATTGGTGAAGGAATTTTACTTGGAACAGACACAACAAATAATCGAATAATTCCTTGGCTATATCAAGACACATTTACTATTAGTGCTGAAGTAATTGAGGTAAAAGATAAACCTTCTGTTCCAATAGGAAAAATCGGAAAGGATGCTTTTGGCAATGTTCCTAAGTTTAATGATGTGGGAATACGAAAGAGAGCCATTTTGGCATTAGGAAGGCAAGATGTATATATTGAAGGGATTTTTCCATTGGATAAAGATTTGAGTATACTGGGTGCTAGTAGCGATCATACGATTGTAGATATCACAGAGACAAGCAAAGATATTGCAGTTGGTGATAAAATGGTTTTTGGCTTAACGTATCCGGGGTTACTTTCAGCAACTGATTCAAAATATGTCAAAAGCCACTTCAAAGGAGGTATGTATATATCATGAAGGTTGATTTATTACAGACGGTAGATTTATCTTTAATTACTCGTTTGGTGCAATTAGAACAAGAAGCTTTTGGTATAGGGGGACTAAATGAATGGCATCTTGTGCCTTTTATTAGGCATGGTAAGGTATATATTATTCGGCAGAAGGAGGAAATTGTGGGATTAATTCAATATATGCGAGATTGGGATAACCCACGTAAAGCATACTTGATGGGAGTGTCAATCGCAAAAGAAATGAGAGGTAAAGGGCTCGGAACAACATTAATACGTGCCAGCTTGCAAGAGATAAAAAAAGAAGATATAGTAGAAGTTGAATTGACTGTAGACCCTGAAAATCAAAATGCAATCAAAGTTTATAATGAAAAGTTAGGATTTGTAATGAAAGAAACAAGAATCGATGAATATGGTGCAGGTGAAAAACGCCTGGTCATGCACTTATCGTTATAGATAAAATAGTGGTTTGTTAGAGTATAAGATCAGTATCAACCATACGTATTTGAAAAATCTGAGATGCCAGTGAGGACATTATCTATGGGGAATTTGTACGTTAAAATATGGCTATAAAAGATAAAACAATTAATGAAATCATAGCAACGGTGTGGAGGATTGATGTTACTTCTTACGAACTGGATATTTCTAATAGGGATAAGTGTTGAGAAGCTTAAAAATCAGTAGAAACAGAATGGTTATTGAAACCTATAAAACGACAAAATAAGTACGTGTATAAGATGATGTGGAAAATGGCGATAGTCGTGATGCTGTGGAAAAGGATAAGGATGGGATGATAGATCGCATTTTAAAACGTGCCTCTGATCGATTGGTGCAGTTAAAAAATCTTGATATATTAAAGCAAAAAATAAATGTGTAAGTTCTTTTCGTTTTTTATACGAATGTAGAACTTACACATTTTTATAAAACATACTATTGTTAATTTTGCTTGATATCATTATCGACTAAGGAATGCTCGAAATTGGTACTATTATAAATGAGGGGAAAATGAATTGTCTGGTGATTCATTTTGCTTTGACGGAATGTTTTGCGGTGGATTGCTTGCCTGCACTTTAAACCATGTTGCATACATCGTTGGTAAAACCAGCAACGTCAATAAGGTAGCACAAAATAATCCACCAGCAATGGCTACCGCCATCGGACCCCAGAAAGTACTTGCTATTAGAGGAATCATTCCTAATATGGCGGCCGCAGCAGTAAGCATAATAGGACGAAATCTTAGTATCGTTGAATCAATAATAGCATTCCACGGCGACTCACCAGCTTTTATATGCTGTTCAATTTGATCAATTAAGATAACCGAGTTTCGTATAATCATACCACTAAGAGCCAAAATACCCAGTTCAGAGACGAATCCCATAGGTCGTTGCGTCAATAGCATTGCTATACTAACACCAATTATACCAAGTGGTGCAGTTAGTACTGTCAAAAACATTAGAGACATCTTCTGAAGTTGGAACATTAAGAGTGTAATAATAATGATGATCATGGCTGGCACTGGTTGTAATAAATATTCGATGGATTTTTGACTATTTTCGAGTGAACCAGCGATCGTGATACTATAGCCTGGCGGCAAATTATTACGCAAATCTTTGAGGTTTTCGTATACCTGCTTGGCTGCATCGTTTCCAGTTGTCCCCTGAGTTACGTCAGCCTGTACTGTAATTGCAGGTTTAAGATCACGTCGCCAAATCAAACCATCCTCCGCCTCATAGCTTATTTTGGCAATCTGCTCCAAAGGAACAAATTTGCCATTGCCAATATGAATATTAAGATCTTTTATATGAGATAAATCGTTTCGATTTTGGGGATCAATACGAAATACAACATCAACGGTTTTATCTTTTTCACGGAACTCAGATATATCTGCACCTGATAGCTGCGTCTGCAAGCTAGTTGCTAATGATTGGCTATCAATTCCTAACATTCTAGCTTTGTCTTGATCAACAGACAAATGCATGGTTTTGATCTTTTCATTCCAGTCAAAATTAATACCAGTAATGTTAGGATTAGCTGCCATTGCATCACTTACTTGTTGAGAAATTTCCCGTACTTTGTCGTGGTCATATCCTGCGACACGCAGCATGACAGGATAGGGTGATGGTGGTCCAGTCTGGATTAATTTAGTGTGTCCCCGCACATTTGCAAATTGATCGACAAATAAATTATTTACTTTTTTATTTAGTACTTCACGCGCTTCTGCACTTTTAGCTACAATAACAAACTGAGCATAATTGTTAGCTGGAAGTTTAGGATCGCTAGTTAACACAAACCGAGGAGAACCTTTTCCTACATAATAGCTGTAATTTTCAATGTTAGCATCATTAACAAGGCACTGAGCAAACTTTTGGGCTTCATGTTTGGTCGCCTGGAGAGAAGATCCTTCCGGTAAAGTCATTTCTACAATAAGCTCAGGACGTATGGATTGTGGAAAAAATTCTTGCTTTACAAACTTCAAAAGGAAAATAGAACAAACAAAGCATAGCATTGTTATACCGAGGACCAGCTTACGATGATCTAAACACCAGATTAGTACCCGCCGGAACATCCGGTAAAACTTTGTATCATATATATCATGACCAGTGTTTGCGTTAGGTTTAATCTTGATCAATCTAGATCCTAGAAGTGGCGTTACCAAAACTGATACCAGCCAAGAGATCAGTAAAGCTATGGTTATCACTTTGAAGATAGAACTGGTAAACTCCGCGGCATTCCCTTTGGCAAACCCTATAGGTATAAAACCAGCACACGTAATCAAAGTTCCCGTCAGCATGGGAAAAGCAGTAGCCGTGTAGGCAAAGCAAGCCGCCTTAAACATATCCCAACCTTGTTCCAGTTTGACGCTCATCATTTCTACAGCAATAATTGCATCATCTACCAACAATCCCAATGCAATTATGAGTGCACCTAATGAAATTTTGTGCAAATCAATCCCCATGATTTGCATACAAGCAAATACACCAGCTATTACCAGTGGAATACATAGAGCAACTACCACACCAGAACGTACGCCAAGACTTATAAAACAGACAATCAGCACAATGATGATTGCTTCGCGCAATGATTTTACAAATTCACCAATAGAATCCTCAACTACTTTAGGCTGGTTTGATACTTGATTGATTTCAAAGCCGAGGGGTAAATCTTGCTTAATTTGATCAATAGTTTTACTTAACTCTGCACCCAGTGTAAGAATATTTCCACCCTTATCCATCGATATGGAGATTCCGATGGCAGGTTGACCGTTATAATACATTTCAGGTTCAATTGGATCAGCATAACTACGCTGAACCTTAGCAATATCACCTAATCGAAAGGTGCGGTCATTAGCACGAATTGGCAGATTACGAATACTTTCTATATCATCAAACATGCCGCTGATGCGTAAGTAAACATTGTCAGACGAGGTTTCGATCATTCCTGATGAAGTCATTGCATCTTGTGTTTTCACAGTATTGATAATTAGATTTGGGTCAATACCAAGTTGAGCTAACTTGCTGCTCTCCATTTCAATATAAATTTTCTCATCCTGCACACCAAGCAGTTCAACTTTTTTTATGTTGGAAATTCCAAGTAAAATCCTGCGTATTTTTTCTGCTCTATCGCGCATTTCTTCATAAGTAAATCCATCAGATGTAAGTGCATAAATTGAGCCAAAAACATCATCAAATCTGTCATTAAAAGAGGGACCAACTACTCCCTGCGGGAACGTACTTTTTATATCATTGACCATGTTGCGTACTTCTAGCCAAGTTGGTCTAATATCTTTTTCACTTACCTCATTTTTTAAGTTTACATAGATCACTGCCTGCCCTGGCTGTGAATAACTTTTCAAGTAATCCATTCCAGGTGTATCTTGAAGCTTTTTTTCTATTTTATCGGTTACCTGCTCTTCCACTTGGCGTGCACTGGCACCTGGCCAAGACACTGAAACAATCATTTGGCGAATGACAAAGTCGGGATCTTCCATTCTTCCTAAACGAGTATACGAAAATATTCCCATTACAAAAGTTGCAATGATGAAATAATAGATAAGCTGTTTATGATTAAGCGCCCAAGCTGTCAAATTGATCTGTTTCATTGGTCAGCACCTACCGTTCGTACCTTTAGTCCTTCTTGCAGCTTGTGTACACCAGCGGTTACAATCATATCCCCATCATTGAGTCCTTCCAGAACCTTAACTTTGTTGTCACCAAAAACGTCGATTTTGATCGGTTTTAGATTTACTATATCGTTATGAACAACCCAGACACTTGGTGTATCTTTGGTTTGGTATAAAGCAGATAGGGGAATATAGGTTGCTTGTTGATTATCTGCACTATTAACCGTCACAGTAGCCGTCATGCCCAAGTTTATTTCCTGTGGCGGATTTACTAAACTAATTCGTACTTTATATGTACGGGATACTTTATCAGCCATAGGCGAAATTTCTCGTACTTTGCCAGTGATAGCAATCTCCGGTAAAGCCCAAAATGTAACTTTGATTTGTTGAGCTTTGCGTAGTTCTTCAATCCGGTTTTCAGGGACATTGATTTCTATTTCCCGTTCGCCATCTTGCACAATAGTTAGCACCGTTTGTCCAGCACTGACCACTTGCCCTATCTCAGCGGCAATGTTGGAAACGACACCTGATTTATCGGCACGCAGGAGGCTGTAATCGAGTTTGTTGGTACCTTGGGTATTCTGAGCTGAAGCCTGTTGCAGAGCTGCTACGGCGACATCATAGGCATTGGCATATTGATCATATGTCATGCGTCCGACAGCGCCTTGTTCATAGAGCTGCCGATAGCGATCCAAATTGCTTTCAGCCAGCCGGAGCTGTGATTCAGCGGAGTATACTTGAGCAGATGTGCTGTTAACGGTTTGTTGAATATCTTTTGGATCAATCTGCATCAGTACATCGCCAGCGTTTATTATACTGCCCAGTTCGATATTTCTTTTAATAATTTTCCCGTCTACCTGAAACGCCAGCTGACTTTCATATCGTCCGCGGACTTCGCCGGAATATGTATATCCTTGCGAGGAGTCTGCAACTTTGACTACGGCTGTTTGGACTAAAGGCATATCGTTTACAACCGCTTTTGTCTGATGATTTGTTTTCCATACTATACCTCCCACGATGCATATTCCTAATACCATTGTTGCTGAAATGTAATATAATTGCTTTTTGGATATTAGATCGTTTAACTGTTTCATCCTTTCACTCCTCAACTGTGTTATTTTTTAAAGGGACAAACTTGATCGAAGGTTTTTCATAAGAGTAGACATGAATCATTTTGCCATCGTTGATTAACTCGACTTTTCCTAGCTGCCTGCCTTCCCATTCCCATGTTTGGACAAGGTCGGAAACAAGTTTATTGATTTTTTCTTGAGGCAATGTCGAATCTGCCAAGACGGGTATGCCATGAATGATATTACACATTTGAATTGTTCCTCCTAATCAAAAATTTAAGTAAATAAACGACTTAACAAATTTTTTTATTATAAATAAGGAAAATAATGATTGAAACTCAATGTTCAAAGATAGATTAATAGTATTAATACTATATAAGTTGAATTAAAGAATCATAATAATTAGAGTTTGAAACAGAGCTTTTGTATTACAGCTTGTGGCTTATCATTAATAGAGTTCATAAACATCTCTACATTATTCCTTATTTCAGGAACCGTTTTGTAAAATACATTGTAAATGACCTTTTCTTTCATCCACTTCCATAATCCTTAGATCAAATTTAAGTTAGGGCTATACGGTGGCAGAAACATCAACGTGAGCTTTTCTCTATGTTCTTCGCAATAAACTTTTCCCATTTCATAGTTCAGGTAACTAACCAATTTGACACCTTGATGCTTGCCGAAGGTATTGATAACCCGTTGTTTGCCACGATCAAACCACGTTTGATGAATGGCTTGATAGTCTCTGATCATGGATTCATCTTCAAAGAGAATTCGTTGGATATCATCATTCAAGAGTTTTTTTTACAGTTTCGAAATTTTGTACAAACTGCTCTTGTTTTTCCTTATCTG
>Ga0316600_10000807_pt1 | contig 14614 bp, 17 predicted proteins | sample OWC_soil_day5_CT_FD_207652 | JGI IMG/M metagenome (GOLD analysis project Ga0316600, IMG submission 207652) | Wetland soil microbial communities from Old Woman Creek delta, Ohio, United States - OWC_soil_day5_CT | ecosystem: Environmental > Terrestrial > Soil > Wetlands | place: USA: Ohio... | reverse complement strand
TGACATTATACTTTTGAAGTTTTTTTGCAACCTTAACAGCTGTATGCGACATAATTCCAGTTGAAAAAATACTTACATCTGATCCATGTTGAATCTGACGTGCCCCTTCCTTAACATCCCAATCCAATTCATTCAACAAGTTTGGTAACAAACCTTTGTCCAAACGGATATACGTCGGTCCTTGTTGATCATAAGCGTATTTAATAGATGCAGCTGCAGTTTCTGCATCTGACGGGCTAAATACAGTCATTCCTGGTAATATACGCATGCAAGCAATATCGTGGATAGCATGATGCGTAGGACCGTCACTTCCGTATGTAAATCCTGCCCCAGCTCCGATAATATGTACATTTAACTTCATGTCACAGATAGCGGCTTTGATTTGTTCATAACAGCGCATAGTAACAAATGGAGCAATCCCATAAACGAATACTTTTTTTCTACCAAGAGCTAACCCTGCAGCAACATTGAGCATATTCTGCTCGGCAATACCAACATTAAAAAACTGATGTGAAAAATCCTTTTTAAACTTACCCAACCCCATGGCACCCATATCCGCTGTTAGCAGTATAACATCCGGATCATATTGGGCTATTTCGTAAATACTATTAAATACTGCATCCCTAATATCGCAAAGCTCAGGTGTATTATTAATCATTATTTCCGTCATGCGCACACTCCAACTCTTTTCTAGCAAATTCGATCTCGTCCCTCGAAGGCACCTTATGATGCCATTCAAGTTTACCTTCCATAAAAGATACCCCTTTGCCCTTTATGGTTTGAGCAATAATCGCAATTGGTCGAGCATCAATTTTTCGGTTTAAGTATGAAAACGCGTTGATAAAATCATTAAACGAATGTCCATTAATAGCAACTACATCCCAGCCAAAAGCTTTCCACTTTTCTGCGAATGGCTCCTGACGATTACAATCCTCCGTAAAATCCAATACACATTGATAATTCCGGTCGACAATAGCAACCATATTGTCTAGTTGATGATGCCCGGCAAACATTGCAGCTTCCCATACCGATCCTTCGTAACATTCCCCATCACCCAATAGAACAACTGTTTTATAATCCTTTTTATCCATTTTGGCAGCAAGCGCTAATCCAGCACCTATTCCTAAACCATGACCTAAAGAGCCACTATTGATTTCAATGCCCGGAATATTCCGATCGGGATGCGCCCCCAGTATGCTGCCATTTTTCCCATACGTATCTAAACAAGCCCGATCAAAGAATCCTAAATCCGCCAATATCGCATATAAGGCTGTAGCCACATGACCTTTACTTAAAATAAAACGGTCACGCTCACTCCAATCAGGCTGAGCAGCGTCATATTTTAATATTCCACCATAATATAAGGCTACCAGTATATCAGTGCAGGAAAATGCTCCACCAATATGCCCCTTTCCGGCATTAACAGTCATCGCTAATATTGTTCTACGAATCTCGTTTGCTTTCTTTTGTAACTTTTCCATACTAAAACGGCCCTCTAAATTTATTTTCATAACTATAAAAATCTTCACCAGAAACATCAACAGCATCAATACCCAGCTTAGCCTCGATAACCCTAATCATAGTTTCTGCGCCAGGATAAAATTTATTTTCCAACGGTCTTGTGCAAGGACAAGGTGTTGGTGCAAATCCCATCCTATATACAGGGGATTTCAGTTTACCGAAACACTTTTCCGATACTCTAGCGGATAATTCCGCTCCAAAACCACAATGTATCCAGTCATTATCAGCAACAATACAGTGTCCAGTTTTCTCCACCGACTGCAAAATTAAAGTATCATCAAGTGGTGATACCGCCCTCGCATCAATGATTTCAACATCAGCACCCTGCCTTTCCAAGACCTTCGCCGCCTGCAAAGCCTCAATATTCATCCACGACGTAGCAACTATTGTAACATCCTTACCGCTCCTCAAAATATTAGGCTGATTTAGCGGTATGGGTTGGTCCTCATCATTAACTTCTCCTACCGCATCATACAGCCATCGATGCTCAAGCACTATAACCGGATTGTCATCCTGAATGGCAGAAACCAAAAGCCATTTTGCGTCATTGGGTGTGGTAGGCATAACTACTTTTAGTCCTGGAATGTGCCCAAAACAAGAATGCATGGTTTTGCTATGCTGAAAAGATTGCCCCCATCCGCGCCCTATAATAGCCCGTATTACCATGGGAACCTTTAAAATGCCACCCGTACCGTAATGGTGCGCAGAAAGCATATTAGCAAGTTGATTCATTGCCAGCAACAAAAAATCAACCCGCATATGAATATGAATCGGACGCATCCCATTTATGGCAGCACCCATACCAAACCCTGTCATGGCATCTTCCGAAAGCGGCGTACTAAAGCATCTTTCCTGACCAAACTCCTCGACCAATCCTTTCGTACTCCCGAATATCCGTTTATGATCGGCTACATCGATACCGTAGACAAAGACTCCGCTATCCCGCCGCATTTCTTCGGCCATTGCTTCATTTAGAGCCTCACGATACGATATTTTACGTTTACTCATGCATATACATCCTCACTTAACTCCAATTCTTGAGGGAAAGGTGCTTCTTTAGCCCTCTGCCAACTATTTTCAATTTGTTTTTCTATACTACGCTCCAACTGTTGAACATCTGCTTCATCCATGATTGTCAGTAATTTTCTTCTAAACAACTTAACCGGATCACGCTGAAACCATGTATCAAATTCTTGCTTGGATCGGTATCCAGCATCAAAATCTTCGCTAACGCCTACATGTTCCAAATATCTGTAATACTTTACATGTAAAAATGCCGGCTTATTATTTTCTTTTATACAGCGCACTGCCTCAGCAGCCACTTCATAAACATCTTCCGCATCAGTTGAATCCTGAGTAAATACATGACAATTATACGCAGATACCAAATCAAGTATGGAATTGTAACCTTTCCGCTGGGAAAAGGAGGCGTGCACTGCCAATCCGTTATCTTCGCAAACAAACAACACTGGCAATTTCATCAAACATGCAACATTCAAACTTTCCCAAAAAACGCCTTCTTCTACAGCGCCATCCCCAAAAAAAGCAACACTGATTTTACCGTTTTTTCCCTGCTGATTTGCAAAAGCAGCTCCAACGGCAACGGGAATACTAGAGGCAACAATTGAACTGGCTCCGATAAATCCATAATCAGGTGCCGATAAATGCATTGACCCGGATTTTCCTTTACCCATCCCCGTTACTTTGCCATAGAGTTCCGCAAAAAATTTATCTGTTTCACCAGTCTTTGCCAAGTAAATGGCATGGCTGCGAAATGTACCCATAATTTGATCCGTAGGTTTGAGAGCCTCACAGACCCCGGCAGCAATAGCTTCTTCACCTAATGACATATGCATCGGTGTTTTCATTTCATCTTCAAAATAGTGCTGCTTAATCATTTCCTCGGCTTTTCGTATTAAATATACTTTCTTATATAAATCAATCTTCAAATCCAGCATCCTATCACTCCTCGTTTATTACATTCTATTCTTTAGCGTGTCAAAAAATGACTACCACACTTAATCTTTTGCCGCCAGTATTCCAGCAAATCTTCCATGGTTTTCTCAAAGGGGACTTCCGGCTGCCACCCTGTATGTTTACAGAATTTATTTATATTGGGAATTTGCAGGTCAGCGTCGATTGGTCTTAATCGTTCGGAATCAACTTTGATACTGATGTCTTTTATGGTAGAAATACTAAGTAAATAGTTTAGCATATCGCCAACAGTACAGGAAAATGTCCCGCCAATGTTATAACACTCTCCAGGTATCGGGTTTACTGTCACTAAGAGGTAATACGCCCTTACCGCATCCCGCACGTCAGCCCATGTCCGCAATGAATTCAAATTGCCCACTTGAATGATTGGTGGGATTATACCTGCTTCGATCATCGCAATTTGTTTGGCAAACGTGGATTCAGCGAAAACATCGCCCCGGCGGGGCCCTGTATGTGTGAACATCCGAGTCGTAACGGCTTTCATCCCATAGGCTTCAGCATAAAATCTGCCAATCAAATCCGTTCCCACTTTAGAGATTGCATAAGGTGAGGCCGGATGAAAAGTTGTTTCTTCATTGATAGGTACCTTTTCTTGCGGAACTTTGCCAAATACTTCTGATGAGGAACATACATGAACTACCGGGTCGATAATCCCCTGCTCCCGGTACTCTTGAATTACATCAAGTAAACGCGCCGTGCCTAGAATATTCGTGTCAAGAGTGTCAATCGGCGAAGCAAAGCTGGTTCTTGGATAGCTTTGCGCCGCTAAGTGAAACACTACATCAGGCCTTGCCGTCTTGATCACATTTCTTAACGAAGTAGCATCGCGCAAATCGCCATATACCAAATAAACACGCTCATTTGCGTTAATACAATCAATTAAATGTTGGATGTTATCAAGGGGACTACGCCACCGACACATACCAAAAATATCCCAGTCAGTGTTTTTCAATAAAAAATCCGCTAAATGGGAGCCAACCATACCTGTAATACCTGTTATCAATACTCTTTTTCCCATAATGCCTCCTAGTATCTCATCAATCACAAACAGCGATTTGCCTGTAAATATCGTTCCGGTGTACCAATATCTAAATGAGGCTCATCAATTACATATCCATAAAAACTTTTTCCTACTAAACTAGGAAAAAGCTCTTTTTCAAGGGAATATTTTGTACAACCCGGAATTTCAGTTAAAAGTGATTTATTCATAACATAAACTCCCGCATTCGCATAACCCTTTCCAGGAGTTACCTGCTTTTCTATGAAAGACAATACGGAACCATTTTCATCTATATGCACCTTTCCATAGTCTTCCGTTCCACTAAATCGATTTAACAACATCGTAATCATAGCGTTCTTTTTATTATGGTATTGATAAAAATCATTCAAATTGGTTTGACAAAGGGTATCCCCATTCGCAACAAAAAAAACATCGGATGTGATATAGGGTTCTGCATGTTTAATAGCTCCACCAGTATCTAATGGCATATTCTCAATAACACAAGAAATATCAAGCCGCATTTCCATTTTTTTTCTGGCAGCATATTCTTGCATTATATGCCCCATATAGCCGGCTAATAGTAGATATCTTTTCAAGCCTTGTTGGCTAAAAAAATCAATGATTATATCTAAAAAGGGACGCCCATTGATATCTGCCAGTGGCTTCGGTCGATCCTTTACAGCTTCCCTTAAACGTGTTCCAGCTCCACCACACAGCAAAAGTACCTCAGTATCATAAGGTATCTTACCAGACCTAATCACCGTCATAGTCTTCTCATCCTTGCTAAAAAATTTGATTCACGAACTATCTAATAAATCTACTGTATTATTATTCTTGTAATGCCTGATTTATGCTTCCTTAGATGGCATTCTTTTCGCTAACTCCTCTCATAAAGTGAGTTTCTCTCCATACCAATTAGATCACAATTTAGAGTGTTCTATTAATACCTGGGTTATGGTCTGAGCGAAGTTGTCATACGTAAATTTCTGAAAAGCCTCACTTTGCAAAAATCAGTTACTATTATCCAAATAAGTATTATATTCGTTTTCATCAGTAGTGCTGATATAATTGTGCAGTTCCTCATAGTTGGCAAACATTCTCCGGTCAATCAATGTGTTGGCTGGTATATTGTCTTTACAAGTTCGGACTGTTTCATATGGATTTAACACCTCTTTCTTATACCATTTATCATCTGGAATAATTTAATTTATTCATATCTGTAATAATAGGTGCATACACCATAAAAACCCCGTTAAGTTATTAACTCAACTTTCGCAGATAGAAATAGGCAAATAAACCTTGATGTAATTGGGCAAGGTATTCATCCATTGTGAAAGTTGACATTTAATAATTTTTGCAATACGCTTATTAGCTTTTCCCGCTACCCCATTAAGAATTTCAAGCAACTGAGTCAAAGCAACTATCCAATCTAGTTCAGCAAGTTCATCACACATTGCCAAGAACAAACCTCCTAAAGTTCTGGAGTCTCCCTGCTGACGGTGCTGCCAACTAAGAATGATGTATCTGGTAAAAACAATAGTCGTATGGCTAATTAGCATATCGAAAGAACGTCCTTGAAATTCTTTCCCCAGTTGCAAAAGTGACTTTGTGCATTTGAAAAAAGTTTGTCGGGTAAAGGTCTGGCGCGGTGTCGTTTGCGACCCGTTTCCAGCCCCTCCCCATAAGAACTGCTCGTGAGGTTCCCTCAAGCAGCTCACCCAGCAAACTTCGTCAAAAGAGTTATGAGACCTATCAAATGGCGACCACTTTCAACGGTATCCATCTACGTTTTCGAGGGGATGAACTTTCCAGTCCCAGTATAATCCCAATACATCGTAGAGGTACTCGTTACTCCATCTTCGCCATCCGATGCTACGCTTTTGTCTTCGTTTTCTCCTTGTCAACAGGGTTCGTAGTTTCATTTCCGTATAATCGCGCACTTCACTAAAGGCGCGGCTAGAGTTGCCAACCCGGAAATAGTTCACCCATCCAGCCAATGTGGCGTTTATCCTTTTCACCATCTCTTTCGCTGGGGTTGCACCGCCATTTTTTATCAACTCACGGATTCGCATTTTCACTGTCATACGTGCTTTCTTTCTCGGCGTCTACCGCCTGTACGGTTCGGGAAGGGGCGAATTCTTAAGGAATTCGCCTATTTCATCCACCTCACGGTGGATACCCTTGTCTTAAGCTAACGGTTGGCACTATCAACCCCCGTATCGGACTTGCACAGACTAGTAAGCGCCCATGCTGGGCGCACCAAAAAGGGCTTAACACCGAAGTGCTAAACCCTTGAATTTACTGGTGGAGATGAGCGGGATCGAACCGCTGACCTTCTGAATGCCATTCAGACGCGCTCCCAACTGCGCTACACCCCCACAACTTAAGTTGTTATTGTCAGCGATACGCTTACTAAATTCTCTGCCGACACCAATTATATTATCATATATAGTTACATAATGTCAACAAGATAATTTATGAAATTTCTGTTTTTTATAAATGATTATAAGCACTTCTCATCTAATAAGCCAATTAGCTGGACAATTTCAGGTTTGGACACTTGACCATCAGCACCAATGGCCTCCCCTTTGCGGCGCATCTCTTCATTAATTAAGGAAGAGAAGATAATTACCGGTAATTTGGTTAACGCTCTATCCTCTCTGACACGTTTTAATAAATGATGCCCGTCCATTTGTGGCATTTCAATATCAGTAATCAACATATGTAGATTTTCTTCGATGGGGACTCCTGATGCTGCCAATACATTTAGTGCATCCCATGCGTCCTGGCCATTATTATAGGGGGTTACATTAAGGTAGCCAGACTCATGAAGTGTTTCAATCAATAAATCTCTGAGCATTTTAGAATCTTCGGCTACCATGATATTCTTAGTTTTACGCTGTGCTTTCAATGCATCCGTACTTTGGGGAACAGTCGTCAACTTAATATTAATCTGAGGATTAATATCAGCAACAATTTTTTCAAAATCTAGTAAAATAACTATTTTCTCTCCCATCTTGATAATACCAACGACCATATCGGAGTTAGTAACATTAGGAGGCGGTTCCATAACCGACCAAGACACTCTGTGTATACGAGAAACTTCATTTACTAAAAAACCGATAAAATAATTATTTAGCTCACTTACAATAATATTTTTAGCACTTGATTCCAGATCCTCAGTCCCTAGACAACGAGGCAGATTGACTAACGGCATTACCCGTCCACGCAATGTAAAGATTCCATCAACATAAGGATGTGAATTAGGCATTTCAGTAACGGGAACCAAATTAATAACTTCTCGTACCTTAGCAACATTAATCCCATAATTTACTTTGCCAACAGTAAATTCTACAATTTCAAATTCATTTGTACCCGTTTCTAACAATATTCCTTTTTTAGCGCTAGCAACCTCACTCATAGATTTGCCTCCAGTTCTTATATTTACCTGCCACAACGAACTTGCAATTGCCTATATTATTGATTCATATACTAATTCATAATTTTCTCGAAAAAACTTCTAAATCCTTCTTTATAAGCTAACATTTTACAAACTTTTCTAAATAAAAAAGATTATTGCCGTCTTATTGACAATAATCTTTCATGGCCTCATTACTAAAAACAATAAAACAGTAATAGTACCTATTTTTCTGGATCATCCATTTTTAAAAGATATGTCCAGCCCTCACGTTGTTCTATATATCCTGTTTTTATCAGATTTCCCAACGCTCTTTTGAAGGCAGATTTACTAATATGAAATTTTTCCTTAATTATTTCAGGTGAAGTAACATCACTATATGGCATTTTGCCATTGCGCAAGTACAGGAGAGCCAGAATGGCCTCTGCATCCGTACTAATGGCTTCCTGTTTGAGAGGACGCATAGAAACATTAATTCGCCCATCTTCCCGAATATGGGTAATACGCGCCGTAATTTCGTCTCCCACATTCGGTCTAGTAATCATTTCACTGATATGCATAAAGGCAATATAACGTTCTTTCGTAAAGATAAAGGCTCCTTCTTCATTGTAGTTATACAATGAACCTGTAACCATATCACCAATTTTAACATCTGCCGCAGGTACAGAGGCTCTTCTCAGTTCATCTTCCACTTCCATACTAACAGCAGGTCGTCCCGATTTATCAATATATAGCTTGACCCATACCTTATCACCACGCTTCAAATTACCGCGCATGCCAGCAAAAGGCATAAATACACCGCGTTCGGCGCCAATATCGACAAAGGCTCCATCACGAGTGGTATTAATGACACTGACTCTGGCCACTTGTCCAACTTGCATTTTGGGCAAACGCATACTAGCAGTAAGGCGACCTTTAGGATCAAGATACAAATAGACGGGTATTTCGTCTCCAATTGCTACTGTTTCTATGGTTTGCTGTTGTTTATGTAATAAAATATCATCATTTGTGTTACCAGTACCAGCATCCAGAAACATACCAAATTCACTTGACCTGACGGCTTTTAGTGTTACTACACTACCTGGAGTCAGTTTCGTTGTTATTTCCATTATAACTACCACCTATATACCAGCAATGCCCGGAAGCAATATCCAAGACTGTCGGTAAATTATTCACTTTCTTTCACCTTATCAGTATTAATCATCCGCTAAAGCAACCTGCCGCGCATTGCCCCAAAGGCGTTCTAAATTATAATATTCTCTCTCTTCTTCTACGAAAATATGGGCAATTGAAGTTCCAAAATCTAATAGAATCCAACGTCCTTGGCGATGTCCTTCTTTATGTAAAATTGGTATACCTTGTTTTCTTAGCTCATCTTCAATATGATCAGCAATTGCCTGTACTTGTGTAGTCGATTTAGCACTGCACACCACAAAAGAATCAGTAACAGAAGAAGCCCCGCTCACATCCAAAATCACTACATTTGTAGCCTTTTTATCCTCGGCAGCCACCACAATCATTTCCGCTAAGGTTTTAGTTGTATCACTCATAAAAATCCTCCTAAATTTTTTAACTATTCATTTGTTGTCGCCTTATCATTGTGCCCAATACCTGCATAAAGGCATAACTACAGGTACTATCTTCTAATTGTTGCTTATTGAATCGGGAAATATACCACTCATCTTGGCATTTTCACCAATAAAAATACGATTGATTAATTGCTTTGTTTGCTCTGAGTCATGACGCCAGAAACTAATGCCGTCATTGGTAGCAAAATTCCCTGGCAGCATGTCCGCATGCAGGCCGCCTGCTTTAAATAACTTTAGAGAGTTAGCTAATTTTAACATTTTAAATGTACTTATATCCGTTGTTACATATTGATTTATTGTATTTAGTAAGTAAGGAACTTTTAAAAGAGTGCCAACATTCATTGTCTTTTCCACCATTGCTTTTAAAAAGCGTTGTTGACGTTGCACTCGACCAATATCACCAAGTTCATCACTACGAAACCTGACATACTGACCCGACTTGCTTCCATCTAGATGCTGATATCCTTTGCTAAGATGAATCGCTAAATGAGCATAAGGATCTTCATAATTCATGTCATTTTCCACATATAAATCAACACCGCCCAAGGTGTCAACAATTTCAATAAATGCCTGCCAATCAACAACTATATAATAGTGAATAGGAATCTGCAATAACTGTTCAACAGTCTGTACTGCCAGGGAAGGTCCGCCATAAAAAAAGGCATGGGTAATTTTTTCAGCACCCTTGTGCCCCTGAATCGTAACTCGCGTATCTCGAGGGATGGATAATAGATTTACAACCCCGTTTTCCTTATTGATATTGGCGACAATCATAGTGTCTGACCGCTTAGGCGCATCAGGATGTTCATTGTCACCGTCATCTACCCCCATTAGCAATATATTTATGTATGGACCTGTTGGGTCTGATCGTTTATTTGTTTGAACGTTTGTGCTGAAGACTGGTGCAGACGAAAACTTTTTATAGGTATAAACTGCTGCCCAAGATAAGGACGCTAGTAAAGCAATCAAAATAAACAGCAAGAAAAAAAGCCTTTTCCAACGTATTTTACGACGCTGAGGGCATAGACGCGACATGTGCGTTTTCCTCCTCTCTAGACACAACCTAAAGATTTTTTAAATAGTATGTTGCGTTGGTGTACACTTTTTTATTAAAAGCTCATTCCGAGCTTCGATGGTAGCAGGATGCAATAATCCGCCTCGAGCTAAAATATACGATATACTTTGATCCAAAGCCATTAACATTGCTTTGTCCAAATCAATGTACGCTACTTTCCTAAGCTCTTCCAAATTACCACCGTTACGACCTGGTTCAATAACATCCGCTAAATAAATGATTTTATCTAACGGGGACATATGAGGTCCACCAGTAGTATGCAAAAAAATAGCCTGCAAGATTTCAACATCATGGATTTGAAACTTCACCTGAGCTAACTTGGCTGCAAGAGAGGCATGCAGTAATATAGGCTCAGCCTTTTCCATATCATTCACCACTATACCAAAGGCTTGGGCCCTTTGCAAGAGTTCATCTACAGGTACCTCACGGGCTACATCATGTAAAATTCCAGCCATCTTTGCTTTCATTTTATCACAGCCAAAAAATTCCGCCATTTTCTCTGCAGTTTTACTTACACCAACCGAATGCTGTAACCGTTTGGCTGATAAGATTTTTGATAATTGAGCTACAATATGTTCATAATCCATTTTCTCACCACGATACTTTTAATTTAGAATCATTCTTTTCCAAATGCTTTAATCATATGTAATGTAATAAAATTCGCCAAATTATAGCATTTTCCTGCTAATAAAAAAATAAAAGCCTCCTATAGAGAAGGCTTACATGTTAATTATTGTTCCCGTGGTCTAGCTTCATTCACTACAATCTGGCGTCCGCCAAAATCAGTACCATTCATCATGCTAACCATCTTTTCAGCATCATCATCATCTACTTCTACAAATCCAAATCCCCTAGAACGGCCTGTTTCCTTATCTGTAATAATACGGCTGGAAATTACATTACCATGTTCGCGAAAAACATCAGCTAGATCGCTATCACTCGTTGACCAAGGCAAGTTGCCCACATAAAGCGTTTTTGACATTCGGAAATTCACCTTTCTTTCTAATTTCTAAAAAACTGTTGTACTAACATTATCTACGAAACTCTAGTATTTATGCCTAACTTTATTTGCCAGCAAGAAACATTCCATCTTTTGACCGGGGATACCCCAGTCATTCTCTATATAAATTTTCTTTTAGAATATAATTTTCTACACTCTCGGGAACAATATACTTAATTGACCTACCTTGTCGTACTTTTTCCCGTATATCCGTAGATGATATCTCAAGTTCCGGGGTAGGCAAAGAGTGAATACGATTGTAGCCTTTCACACCAAAATGTTTAATGATATCATCTAGTGTATAGACGGAACCTGGACGATTAGCTGCAATAAAATGACAAATCTCCAAAAGATGATCAATCTCTTTCCAGGTTGGTAGCTCTTGTACCGTATCAGAGCCAACAATAAAATAAAGCTCCGTGTTGTCGCCGTACTGCTTGATTAATTCCAATACCGTATCAATAGTATAGGAAATCCCCGGTCTTTCTATTTCTATTGGTGATACATAAAAATTAGGATTGGAATAAGTAGCCATCACGGTCATCATATAACGATGAACTGGTGTTTCCACATGAAAGTGCTGTTTATGCGGTGGGTTAGCGGCTGGAATAAATAATACTCTATCAAGGTCATATTCAACACGCACAGCTTCGGCCGTAACCAAATGACCCGTATGAATGGGATCAAATGTCCCCCCCATGATGCCGATCTTACATTTTTTATCTGACATAAAGACTTCTCCCTATGATACACTATTCTTGTCTTATTATATCACACCCTAATAGGACAAGACATTTTTTATTAAGTAGAGCTATAAGATCCTATTTCGATATGCTCTATAATTTTATATTTTCAGCAAAGTACCAATTAATATTCTAATGCCAGCCATCACCGCTGCCATAATTATGATCGCTCGAATATAATCCAAGCAATCATGTTTGCCTTTGTCCGTTTTTAAATAATTTACTAAAGAATAAAAGTATCCCATCATGTTCCCCTTATAGTAAGATAATTCTTCTACCGCCTGTAGGCTAGAATCCTCCAAGATAGGACCTTACAGGCGGTTAACGAGCTGTCGTCAAAGGAATCACCACAACATCATCTTGGTCCATTCCACCAGCCAATTTCCCTTTATATTAAACCCGTTATTTTAGAACTCACGTCAACCACCGTCATAGGATGAACTATTTTCTGCCCTCTAGTATTCACTTGCATAAAACACCTCCATAATAAACAATATATTCTTCTATTCTACCATTTAATCTATTTTTGCGCATAAAAAAGTAGACAGTCTGAGGCACTTTATATTTTGCATAAAGAACCTCAGACTGTCTACCTGTAACGGTTTGTCCCATTCTTCACACACTCAGAAGTCTTCATCTCTAGTGCTATTCTATGTTCTGACAAAATTTTCGGTAGAAAAGCACATCTTTCAGGCAAAAACATACTATGTACTAAGAACATAACGTTCTTATCGCCACCAACCTAGGAGGGATGCTTATAGACATAATAAATTACCCTTTAGATAAAAGCAGCAAGAACTTAAAGGAGGTTTTAAAATGATAGACAGTAAATATTTCGAAATTCCTGATTTTTGTAGTCTCACCAGACAGGTGGATCCCGAGCCTTGCAATGATTGTCTAAACACTTTTGTCGTCTGCGGTCCCGCCTACGGAACCACTCTTACCCCAGTCAATCCCACTCCCGAGTGCGTATGCCATGACATTTGTGTCGAAGAAGTACGTTTTATTAGTGCTCAGAGCGCAGCAACTTCTATTTCCTTTCCTGGCGTTAGCTCCTGCCGGTTAGGTGGCGTACAATTACCAACTCTTACACCAAATACCCATTGCGATATTTTCGTAATTTGTGCGGAAGAAGACATCAGCGCTGATTGTACGTCAATTATCGTAAAAATAGGTCTTTTACTCGTCGTCACTACATCTACCTGTGTTCCGGTTCCATTTGTCTCAACCATTACACTAACCTTCCCTGGCACCAGTTTCATGCCTTTCCCTGATTGCGCCAATGGCCCGCTCAATGCGGTACAATTCCAAGATTCACTGGAAATTATTGATGGCTCTTGCACGGTAATTCAGCTTAATGCGACTACGAATGCAACTGGAACTCAAATCGATATTACTGGTAAAGTTATCGAAAAACTGTGGAAACACGAAAATCTATGGGTAGTCGGTCTGCGGCCTTTCGATTTAAGCCCCAACGATGTAGCAATAAATGGTTTTGTTTCCTTTACCATTAGCGAGCCACTACAACCCATCAATACTTGCGCCGGTGTACCAGTATAAAGAGGAGAGGCTGTCTCAAAATGTAAAAGCATGAGAGGCAGCCCCTTTCACCGAAAAAAGGAGGAACAAAAGACGGATACCATGTTAACAGTACCCACCTTTTTGTGTAAAATTGAGTTATAAGCACAATCACACAACCAGATTATACACAAAATCACGGACGTATCAACTAGTCTTAGATAGAGAAAAGAGGCATAGCAAATTAGGCTTACCCAAATGGGTGGGTTTACACTCTCCTAATTCACGTTGCTCACGACTTGGTATGAAACTGGCTTTTACTAACCCATGACGCGATATTTCACAGATCCACTCCGCATCTTTTACATCTGTCTTTCTTCCTTGCACTTCTTCTCTTTGACCCATTCGATCATTATTTCCATCAGTTCATCAATCATTGTTCCGAATTTGCATATTTCTTTTTTGCCCTTCACAATGATTCATGCCATGATCATCTTTTTGTGAATATCAATCCTACAACACTGTTCATAAACTACGTCCATCTTCCTCACTCCTGTAATTTAATGAACCGGCGCAGCTCCTTTATCGCTTGTTGGCTGCCCTGCGTACTCGGTACCTTGGCCGGCAACAATTAGTAGTACACCAGATGTGGTGACGTTTACATCATGTTCGTCTGTCTCAAAATAAAATGGAACCTGTAGAATGGACATTAATAAAAAGAGTCTATTCCTATAGGTTCTTTTTTCATATAATTG
>Ga0316600_10000804_pt1 | contig 14667 bp, 15 predicted proteins | sample OWC_soil_day5_CT_FD_207652 | JGI IMG/M metagenome (GOLD analysis project Ga0316600, IMG submission 207652) | Wetland soil microbial communities from Old Woman Creek delta, Ohio, United States - OWC_soil_day5_CT | ecosystem: Environmental > Terrestrial > Soil > Wetlands | place: USA: Ohio... | reverse complement strand
AGTCGCTGAAGGAACTGGTGAAGGAGAACTACGGCGACGTGACGCTGAACATCGACCCTGACTCCATCTACACCGGCGCACTCGGCGGCGCGACCTTCGCCTGGCGTGCCGTGGTCGAAGAAGGCAAGTCCGCCGAAGCCAGGACGTGATGACAACCTCCGGCAGCGGAGTACCGCTGCCACCCCCCGAGGGGGTGCGGGGCCGCTTGGGAGCGGCCCGGCGCCGGCCCCGCAACAGGAGCACACCATGATCCACACCATCGGCATCGACATCGGCTCCGGCGCCGTCAAATCGGTGCTCTTCAGCCACGACGACCACGGGCCGCACTGGCTGGCCAAGCGCTGCGAGCGCATCCGCAGCCGCGACCCGATGACGCTGGCGCGGCAGGGCTTCGACGGCGTGCTCGACGACGCCGGCATGGCCGCCGAAGACATCGACTACACCGCCACCACCGGCGAAGGCGAGAACGTCAAGTTCGCCACCGGCCACTTCTATTCGATGACCACGCATGCGCGCGGCGGCGTGTTCCTCGAGCCGAGCGCGCGCGCGGTGGTCGACATCGGTGCGCTCAACGGCCGCGCCATCTACGTCGACGAGCGCGGCAAGGTGCTGTCGTACAAGATGACCAGCCAGTGCGCCTCGGGCTCGGGCCAGTTCCTGGAGAACATCGCGCGCTACCTGGGCGTGGCGATCGAGGAGATCGGCCCGCTGTCGCAGAGCTCGAAGGAACCCGAGAAGGTGAGCTCGATCTGTGCCGTGCTGGCCGAAACCGACGTCATCAACATGGTCAGCCGCGGCATCGCCACGCCCGACATCCTGAAGGGCATCCACCTGTCGATGGCCTCGCGCATCGTCAAGCTGCTCAAGGTCACCGGCGTCAAGAGCGGCACCGCGCTGCTCACCGGCGGCCTGGCGCTGGACAGCGGGTTGCTGGCCGCGATCCAGGAAGAGATGGTCAACGAAAAAGTCAACGTGCAGGCAAAGTCGCACCCCGATTCGATCTACGCCGGCGCCATCGGTGCCGCGCTGTGGGGCGCGTTCCGGCACGAGCGGCTGGCGGCACTGCAGGAACAGGTCGCCGCCTGAAGACAGTCAACCCCCACCCTCACACGAAAGACGAGACCATGGCCCTGCTGATCAACGACGACTGCACCGCATGCGATGCCTGCAAGCCGGTGTGCCCGAACGAAGCCATCGCCGTCGGCGACCCGATCTACATCATCGATGCGCTGCGCTGCACCGAATGCGTCGGCGCCGAGGACGAGCCGCAGTGCAAGTTGGTCTGTCCGGCCGATTGCATCGTGCCCAACCCCGACTTCCAGGAGTCGCCCGAAGAGCTGATGGCCAAGTACGAATCGCTGCACTGAGCCGGGTCGTGCCCTGCTACAGCATCGACGGACTCACGCCCGTCATTGACCCCAGCGCCTACGTGCACCCTAGCGCGGTGCTGATCGGCGACGTGATCGTCGGCCCCGGCTGCTACGTAGGGCCCTGTGCGTCGCTGCGCGCCGACTTTGGCCGCATCGTGCTGCACGCCGGTGCCAACGTGCAGGACAGCTGCGTCGTGCACGGCTTTCCCTTTGCCGACACGGTGGTCGAGGAAAACGGCCACATCGGGCACGGGGCTGTGCTGCATGCCTGCGTGGTACGCCGCGGCGCACTGGTCGGCATCAACGCCGTGGTCATGGACGAAGCCGAGATCGGTGAGCAGGCCATCGTCGCCGCCTGTGCCTTCGTGCGTGCCGGCATGAAGGTGCCGGCGCGCTGGCTGGCCTCGGGCCTGCCGGCGCGCAACCAACGCGAACTGACCGATCAGGAGGTCACCGGCAAGCACGAGGGTACCTTGATCTACCAGGCGCTGACGCGGCGTTGCCTGGCGTCGATGGCGCAGGTGCATGCGCTGAGCGCGATGGAGCCGCATCGGCCGCGGCTGCCGGTGCCGGCGGGGTGGGTGCGTTCGTGACGCCATGTCGGCCAGCAGCGGTCCGCGGCCGGTGCGTTCCCAGTCCCAGCCACGTGGTCAAACAAAGACAGCAGGCGCGCGGGTGCTTGGTGAAGTGACCCGGCTGGCCCCGAGTACGTTCATATCGCGCGCCGCACCATCATCTCCCGGATCTTGCCGATGGCCAGGGCCGGGTTCAGCCCCTTGGGGCAGACATCGGTGCAGTTCAAGATCGTTCGGCAACGGAACAGGCGGTAAGGATCCTGCAGATCGTCGAGCCGCTCACCGCTGGCCTGATCGCGGCTGTCGACCAAGAAGCGATAGGCCTGCAGCAACCCGGCCGGGCCGACGTACTTGTCGGGGTTCCACCAGAAGCTCGGGCAGGCGCTGGAACAGCAAGCGCACAGGATGCACTCGTACAGGCCATTGAGTTCATCGCGTGCGTCGGGGGACTGCAGTCGCTCCTTGTCGGGCGGCGGATCCTCATTCACGAGCCAGGGCCTGATCGAGTGGTACTGTTTGAAGAAGCCCGTCAGGTCGACAAACAGATCGCGGATCACCGGCAGGCCGGGCAGCGGCTTCAGCACCACGTTGTCTGGCAGCGAGCGCATGTTGGTCACGCAAGCCAGACCATTCTTGCCGTTGATGTTCATCGCGTCCGAGCCGCAGACGCCTTCGCGGCAGGATCGGCGGAAACTCAGGCTCGGATCGATCGCCTTGAGCTTCATCAGTACATCGAGCAGCATCCGGTCGCCGTCGCCCACCTCCAGCTCGTAGGTCTGCATGTGCGGCGAAACGCCGCTGTCGGGGTCGTAGCGGTAGATCTGGAAGCGATGCACAGGTGGAACCTTCGACGCCACGAAACCTTCGAGACGGACAAAGCCAATATAGCCCCGCCAGCCCTGGCGTTGCACGAGATTTCTTGATGGTTCCTAAGAAAGGCCAAGGCGCATCGAACCGACTCCATTCGCCCGATCAGATGGTGCAGCAAGGCGATGAATGCCAATGCAAACTTCAAGGAGATCGAGATGGCGTCCTCGACATGGCACAAAGTCTTCGGCGCGCTGGCCGCAGCCGCCACGGCGATATCGTCGGCCGGCCCGGCGATGGCGCAGGCCGCAGCGCACGGCCACGACGCAGCCACGCCGCACCAGCTGAGCTTGGATCAGGGGCGCAAGTGGGTCACCGACGATGCTCTGCGCAACGGCATGGACCGCATCCGCGGTCTGGTCGAACCGCGACTGGGCGATGCGCACGCCGGCAAGCTGACAGCCACGCAGTACCGCGAGCTGGCCACGCAGATCGAGACCGAGGTCGGCGGCATCGTCGCCAACTGCAAGCTCGAACCCAAGGCCGATGTGATGCTGCACCTCGTGATTGCCGAGCTGCGCGATGGCACCGATGCGATGGCCGGCCAATAGGCCAAGCTGCCTGCGGCACAGGGATCGGCCAAGGTGGCGCTGGCAGTCAATGAATACGGCAGCCACTTCGAGCGCCCCGGCTTCAAGCCGATTCGAGGCCTACACTGAAATGCCAGGGGCCACGGCATGAAGTCCGAGATCCGGGCACCCTGGCAGGCCCGCGGTGCCCTGCCTTCGTCAATACAGCCGAATAGCCGAACAGGATGAGATCATGAACAACCCAGACCAGCCAACCTGCCCTCCGCCCAAGGTGGAAAACCTGAAGCAGATGCTTCAATACCAGGACAAGGCCGTGGTCAGCCGCATGCTTGCCAAGAACGCGGGTGGCAGTGTCACCCTGTTCGCATTCGAAGGTGGGGAAGGGTTGAGCGAGCATACGGCGCCTTTCGATGCGCTGGTGATTGGCGTCGATGGCAGTGCCGACATTCAAGTCGGCGGCGCCGGCTATCGGCTTGCAGAGGGCGACACCTTGCTCATGCCGGCCCATGTGCCGCACGCGGTCAGTCCCACGGGCCGGTTCAAGATGTTGTTGGTGATGATTCGCGGTGAAAAGGCCGTGTCGCCAGGGTAGGCACCCCCTGTGTGGACGGCGCGACGATGGCTTTGGTGCGCAGCCGGGTCGATTCAGACTTGCGCGTGCGCGGCACTTTGGAAGTGGGGAATCATGAAGCTGCCGGCTTTCTTCGACGACATGCCGCGGATCAGGGTGATCGATCCATTGGCTGACCTGCTGGGTGCGGCCGAGGGCGGCGTGCTCGAGTATGGCTACCCGGATGCGGTCAAGTTGAGCGGCCATTCATGCCCGACTGTGGCCGGGGCCTTCCTGATGACGCGCACCGCACTGGCACGCCTCTATCCGCAGGACATGCCCCGTCGCGGCGACGTGAGGGTCGAACTGCGCCAGGCGCTCGACGAGGGCGTGACCGGCGTGATCGCCAGCGTCGCGGGATTGATCACCGGCGCAGCGAACGAAGGCGGATTCAAGGGGCTGGCGGGCCGCTTTGCGCGCGACGGTCGGCTGCGCTTTGGCGTGCCGATGACGGGAGAGATCCGCTTCACGCGGCTGGACACGGGCCAGGCGGTCGAACTGGCGCATCGGCCGCAGGCGGTGCCGCGGCCGGCGACCCTTTCCGCATTGATGCAGAAGGCGCTGACGCCGGGCGCGGATAGGGCCACGCGCAAGGCCTTTGCCGACGCCTGGCAAGGCTGGGTCCGGACGATGCTGGTCGAGCATGCCGACGACCCCGCATTGATCAGCGTCGTGAACTGAGCCTGCACGGCGCGCAAGGAACTGCCTGCAGAGGCGTTCCTGGCGGGATTGCCGCTGTTCAAGGCGCTGGACGCTGCGGCGCTGGCTCGAATTGCGGCGTGAACGACACGGCGCAGGCTCGAGCGCGGCAAAGTACTGCTCCGCCAGGGCGAGCCCGCAACGGGGATGTACGTCGTTGCCTATGGCGAGATCGAGCTGATCTCGAGCACGCCGGCGCAACGGTCGCAACTGTCCGGCATCGTCGGACCGGGGCAGAGCTTTGGCGAGCCGGTGATATGCCTGGAGCGGCCATCGCGGTGACGCTGCCGGCGGCCAAAGGCGAGATCGCCTCACAGTTGAACCTGACACCTGAGCACTTCTCCCGAATCCTGCACGAGTTGGCCGACGCCGGACTGCTGCACATCGAAGGTCGCAAGATCGTCGTGCCGGACAGGCATCGGCTGCAGGCCGAAATACGCAGAGGCTGAGCTGGCCGTTCTTCGCAGCGTTTCGTTTCCAGGTGCGGCACAGGCGCAGGCTGGAGCCGCGGCGCATCGCGAACGGGGATGGACGAAGCAGGCAACGCTCAATGTCGAGGTGGGTTTGGGGTCAATGCCCCAATCGATATCCACGTCGATCAACAAACCCGAATCCATTCGAATCCAAGCCGCAAGGCGTAGGTGGCGCCTCAAGCTGCACCCCCAGGTACGCCGACGGCGCGGAACTCGCGGCCGATCGACAGCATCTGCTGTTCATCGCCGGAAAGCTGCGCGGCCAGGTGGTCGAAGCGCTCGTGCAGGCGCAGGAAGGTCTGCAGCACGCGCTGCAGCGGCCAGTCGTCGCGGCCCAGCAGGCCCACCGTCTGGCCGCGCTCGATGCGCACGTCCACGCCATGCAGCAGGTGGCTGGAGCCTTACCAGGCGTGCAGGTCACGCGCGTCGAGAAAGGTGTCCTTGGCGTCGTGTCGGTGCCGAGCACGAGCCGCAGTGCAAGCGGGTCTGTCCGGCCGAGTGCATCCTTCCCCACTCCGACGTCCAGGCGTCGCCCGAAGAGCAGATGGCCAAGTACGAGTCCCTGCACCGAGCGTGGACGCGCGCCTGAGGCGCAGTCGCGATTGAATTCGAGGCCCTGCGCCGGCGGTCCGCCAGCATCAAGGCTCTCGACCCAGGTCGATCGGCTCGCGGTGGCCGAAGCCCTGACTGTTGTCGATGAAATGCATGCGCGCGACCTGCAGCCGATACCAGCGAATTTTGGCGAATGCCGCGACGATGCGCGCCGGTGCGCTGTCCAGCCGCCCGACCAGAGGAAACTTGTTCGCGTAGCAGTGTCTTGCATGCACCTCTTCGTCACCCTGGACTTGATGGGCATGCCCCTCCAGCTGAAGGCCCTTGATCTGCGTCCAGTCGCTGTAATCCTCCTGCACCGTCGCGGCGCAGCGCGGGTCATGTGCCAGATTGCGGCAATGGCGGCTCGAGGGCGACGAAAGGAAATACAGGGCGGGTCCGATGTGGACGTAGAAGACCGCCGACGCCCACGGCCCGTCAAGACTGCAAGTGGCCAGCGTCATGACGTGATGGCGCTCCAGGTATTGCGCCACCGCGGGCGGCAGGTGGGTTGCCATCAACGCATGGCGGGCTGCGGTCCAGCCGAGGTTCCGCCCGCCGCTTCGTTCTCCGTCGCGTCGGCGTCGTGCAGGCGCTTGAGACGGTAGGCCAGTTGCGGCCTTGTCAGGCCCAGCATGCGCGCCGCCGCCGACAGGTTGCCGCGCGACTTGTCGACCGCGGTCTCGATCAGCATGGTTTCGAGTTGATCGAGCGTCATCACGCCGTTGAAGACCGCCTGACACAGCGCCGCGGTCGATCCGCCCTGATGCAGGTCGAGGCCGCCCTGCATGTCCAGGCCGAACTCGCGCGCGCGCACTTCGGCACAGGCCGAAAACAGGTGGTCGACTTCGATGCGCGTGCCGCTGGGCGCCAGGATCACCCCGCGCTCGACCATGTTCTGCAGTTCACGAATGTTGCCGGGCCAGGGGTAGGTGAGCAATGCGCGCTTGGCCTTGTCGGTGAAGCCGCGCAGCTTCTTCGCATGCAAGGCGCAGTACTTCTCCAGGAAGCGCTTGGCGAGCAGCGAGATGTCCTCCTTGCGTTCGCGCAGCGGCGGAATCTGCACCTGGTACGCATTCAGCCGGTAGTACAGGTCGGAACGGAAGCGCCCGTCCTTGACGCGCTGGCGCAAGTCCTCGTTCGTCGCCGCGATGATGCGCACGTTGACCTTGCGCGTCCTGTGGTCGCCCAGGCGCTCGATCTCGCCTTCCTGCAGCACCCGCAGGAGCTTGCTCTGTGTCGGCAGCGGCAGCTCGCCGATCTCGTCGAGGAACAGGCTGCCGCCGTCGGCGCGCTCGAAGCGCCCCGGGCGCGTCACCAGCGCGCCCGTGTAGGCGCCTTTTTCGACGCCGAAAAGTTCGGACTCGACCAGTTCGTTCGGGATGGCGGCGCAGTTCACCGCGACGAAGGCCCGCTCGCGGCGCGTGCCCATGTCGTGCAGCGCGCGCGCGAACATCTCCTTGCCGACGCCGGTCTCGCCCAGCAGCAGCACGGTGATCTGGCTGGCCGCCGCATGTCCGAGCAGGTCGCAGGCAGCGGCGAAGGCGGGCGAGTTGCCGATCATCTCGCCGGGCAGTTTTTCCTTGCCGGCGATCGTCGAACGCAACTGCACCACCTGGGTCTGCAACTCGATCAGCTGGTCGGCGATGGCCTCCGGCCTGAAGAAGCGCATGTGCGCGGCCGCGTCTGGCCATTCGTCGACGGGTTTGCCGATGATGCGGCAGTTCGGGTGCCCCATGCCGGCACACTCGATCTCCTTGTACAGGATCGGCCGGCCCATGAAGGCCGAGGTGTAGCCGCAGGCGTAGCCGATCTGCGTCCAGCACACCGGCTCGGAATGGATGCCGTAGTGGTGCCGGTGCCATTGGCCTTCCCACGAGTTCTCCCACAGGAATTCGCCGTAGAAGCTGCCGCTGGTGCGGTCGAGTTCGAGCCTGACCGGCGTGACGTGCACGATGCCCTCGAGCGTGTGCAATTGCGGCCCGGTCATGAAGGCCTCGATGTCGCTGCAGTTCTCGGCGCGGGTGCGCGCCAGTTCGGCGTCGCGCAAGCCCGAGGCATAGCCCATGCGGGTCAGCAAGCCGCGGGCGCGATCCATGCCGAGCGAGTCGATGAGTTCCTTGCGCAGCAGCGCCTGCGCCTCGGCGTGCACCAGCAGCATGCGGTGTTCGTGCAGCCAGATCTGCCCGGTTTCGGGACAGAAGTGCACGCGCGCGCGCAGGTCGTCGCTGGCCGCGTGCGCGATGCTGTGCAGCTTGCTCACCGGGACTGCCATGACCGCTCACTCCCCGCCCGCAGGCGACGCTCGCCGGGCGAGCGTCGCTTCGACCATCGTCCCGAGCAAGAGGACTTCTAGCGCCGTGCGCGCGAGCTGGCCTTGATGTGGGCCAAGAAATCGGCTTTCGAAGCGCCCGAGATTGCAGCGCTCCGGAGATTGGCGGGTTCACGAAATGATCAGTTCGTGGCCGTCGAGCCTGCGGGTGTCACGAAATGATCAACGGTCGATCGCTTCACCCGGCCGCAGCATCCTTGCCCGACACGGCAGCGGGCCCCGCGCTGGCGTGGCAGCACCCGCAGGTGATGGCGCTGGGGCGGCGCCCGCTGGCGGCAGTGCTTGCGCCACCGTTGGCACGGCCTATGCAAGCCAAGGCTCACGAGCGCAAGGCGCAAGGCTGTCGCGCCGCCATGACGCGGCAGCCGCCCATCACCACCAGGAGACATCGCATGAAGTTCCCCGTACCTCACGACGTGAAGGCGAAGACGATTCCCGGCACCGAAGGCTGGGAGAGGATGTACCCGTACCAGTACCAGTTCGTCAGCGACGACCCGGTGCGCCACCAGTACGAGAAGGACACGTTCTGGTTCTACGACGGACTGCACTATCCCGAGCCGTTGTATCCCTTCGACACCATCTGGGACGAGGCCTGGTACCTGGCGCTGTCGCAGTTCAACAACCGCATCTTCATGGTGCCGCCGGTGCGCGGCGTGGACCACCGCATCATCAATGGCTACGTCTACATCTCGCCTGTGCCGGTGATGGATCCCGAGGAGATCGGCCGGCGCGTGCCCAACTTCATGGAGCGCGCGGGCTACTACTACAAAAACTGGGACGCGCTCGAAGCCAAGTGGAAGCTGAAGATGGAGGCCACCATCCGCGAGCTCGAGGCGCTGCAGATCCCGCGTCTGGCCGACATGGAAGAGATGTCGGTCGTGACCGATGCGCTCGGGGAGTCGCAGGGCTATCACCTGTTGAAGAACTACGACGACCTGATCAATCTCGGCATCAAGTGCTGGCAGTACCACTTCGAGTTCCTGAACCTGGGTTATGCCGCCTACGTGTTCTTCCTCGACTTCGTTCAGAAGCTCTTCCCGAGCATTCCGCCGCAGCGTGTGACGCAGATGATCTCGGGCATCGACGTCATCATGTACGAGCCCGACGAACAGCTGAAGAAGCTCGCACGCAAGGCGATCGAGCTGGGTGTCGACCCGGTCGTCAGCTTCAGCCCCGAGTGGAGCGTGGTCGAGGCGGCGCTGAAGAAGCTGCCCAAGGGCGTGGAGTGGCTGAGCTCGCTGAATCTGGCGCGCGAGCCCTGGTTCAACATCTCCACCGGCACCGGCTGGTTCCACCACGACCGCTCGTGGAACGACCAGATGAACGTGCCGCTGTCGGGCATCGCCACCTACATCGGCAAGCTCAAGCAGGGCGTGTCGATCGACCGGCCCACCGAGAAGGTGCGCGCCGAGCGCGACCGCATCACCGCCGAATACCGAGGCCTGATCGAGAACGACGCCGACCGCAAGCAGTTCGACGAACTGCTCGGTTGCGCCAAGACCGTGTTCCCCTATGTCGAGAACCATCTCTTCTACGTCGAGCACTGGTTCCACTCGGTGTTCTGGAACAAGATGCGCGAGGTCGCCGCGATCATGAAGGAGCATGGCGTGATCGACGACGTCGAGGACGTCTGGCTGCTGCGGCGCGACGAGGTCAAGTCGGCGCTGTGGGACATCGTCACCGCCTGGGCCACCGGCGTCACGCCGCGCGGCACGATGACCTGGCCGAAGGAGATCGTCTGGCGCAAGGGCGTGATGCAGAAGTTCAAGGAATGGAGCCCGCCGCCGGCCATTGGGACCGCGCCTGAAGTGATCCAGGAACCCTTCACGATCGTGCTCTGGGGCGTGACCAACAAGTCGCTCGCCGACTGGGCCGCGGTGCAGGAGGTCAAGGATCCGGAAAGCATCACCGAGCTCAAGGGCTTCGCCGGCAGCCCGGGCATCCGCGAAGGCAAGGCGCGCGTGTGCCGAACGGTGGCCGAGGTGGGCGAGTTGCTCGAAGGCGAAATCCTCGTCGCGCCGACCACCTCGCCTTCGTGGGCGCCGGCGTTCGCCAAGATCGGCGCCTGCATCACCGATGTCGGCGGCGTGATGAGCCATGCCGCGATCGTCTGCCGCGAGTACGGCATGCCGGCCGTGGTGGGCACCGGGCACGCGACGAAGATCATCAGGACCGGCATGACGATTCGCGTCGACGGCTCGACCGGCGCGGTCACGATCGCGCGTTGAGGAGCGCACGACGATGGGCAGCGTCGCCGAAGCACTGGCCTGGCCCACGGCGGGCCGCGCTGCGGCGCGGCCGCCCCTGGTCTGCTGGTTCGAGGACTGTCGCCGCGACGCGGTGGCGTTGGTCGGCGGCAAGTGCGCCTCGCTGGGCGAGTTGATCTACGCCGGTGTGCGCGTGCCGCCGGGCTTCGCGCTCACCACCGAAGGCTACCGGCGCTTCATGGCCGATGGTGAAATGGCGCGCCAGGTGCAGGCGCTGCTGGCGCAGGCCGACCTGCAGGACCTGGCGGCGCTCGAGGCACTCAGCGAGCGCATTCGCGCCCTGATCGAGGCCCAGCCCTTTTCGGTGCAGATCGAGGACCAGGTGGCGGAGTGCTACCGCAAGCTGGCGTTGCGCTCGTGCATGCCGGCCGTACCCGTGGCGGTGCGTTCCAGCGCCACCGCCGAAGACCTGGCGGGCGCCAGCTTCGCCGGCCAGCAGGACACCTACCTGTGGGTGCGCGGCATCGACGAGGTGCTGCAGCACATGCGTCGCTGCATCTCCAGCCTGTACACCGCGCGCGCCATCGCCTACCGCGCGAACAAGGGCTTCGACGACGACAGCCTGGCCATCAGCGTGGGCGTGCAGAAGATGGCCAACGCCTTCACCGCCGGCGTGATGTTCACCATCCATCCCGCCAACGGCGACCGCTCGGTGATCGTCATCGACTCCAACTTCGGTTTCGGCGAATCGGTGGTGTCGGGCGAGGTGACGCCGGACCATTTCGTGGTCAACAAGATCACGCTGGACATCATCGAACGCATCGTTTCGCACAAGCAGATGTTCTACACGGTCGACGCGAAGACACAGACTTCGCAGGCCGTGGAGATGCCCTTCGAGCGGCAGACGGTGCAGTCGCTGATCGACGACGAGATCACCGAACTGGCCTGGTTGGGCAAGCGCGTCGAGAAGCACTACGGCTGCCCGATGGACATCGAATGGGCCGTCGACAAGGACCTGCCTGCCGGCGGCAACATCTTCATCCTGCAGGCCCGCCCGGAGACGGTGTGGAGCGCCAGGAGTCAATCCCCGGTGGCCGCGCCCGGCGGCTCGGCCATGGACTACATCCTCAGCGGCATGCTGGCCGGCAAGAAGGTCGGCTAGATCGCGGCATCGAATTCACCCCCCACCCTCATTGGGAGCTCACATGGACGCACGAACCGAAGTCAAACCCATCGACGATCTGCGCAGCTACATCGCCGCGCTCGAGGCGCATGGCCAGATCCACCACGTCAGGGCCGAAGTCGACTGGAAGTACGAGTTGTGTCACATCTCTAAGGTGAACGAGGAGCAGAAGGGCCCCGCGCTGCTGTACGAGAACGTCAAGGGCTATGACATTCCGGTCTTCACCAGCGCGTTCACGACCTCGCAGCGGCTGGCCATCGCGCTCGAGCAGGATCCTTCGCTGTCGATGAGCCAGCTGTCCAAGAAGTGGATGGAGCTGACCACCAAGCAGATGATCAAGCCCAGACTGGTCGACAAGCCCGCGGTGATGGAAAACATCATCACCGGCGACGCCATCGACATCGAGAAGTTCCCGTCGCCCTGGTTCTACCCGGACGACGGCGGGCGCTTCTTCGTCACCTCGGGATACCTGGTGACGCAGGACCCGGATACCGGCTGGACCAACCTGGGTACCTACCGCTCGCAGGTGTTGGGCAAGGACATCCTGGGTTCGCAGATCATCAAGGGCAAGCATGGCGACATGCACATGAAGAAGTACGCCGAGCGCGGCGAACTGATGCCCGCGGCCGCCGTGGTCGGCTGCGACCCGGTGCTGTTCCTGGCCTCGTCGACCTTGGTCAGCGCGCAGGTCGACGAATACGACGTCGCCGGCTCGCTGCGCGGCCGCCCGGTGCCGGTGTTCAGGTCCGACCTGACCGGTCTGATGCTGCCGGCCAATGCCGAGATCATCGCCGAGGGCTTCATCGACCCGAACGAGTTGATGGACGAGGGTCCGTTCGGCGAGTACACCGGGTACTACTCAGGCAACAAGGGCAAGGACTACCCGAAGCCGGTGCTGCGCATCAAGCGCATCCTGCATCGCAACAACCCGGTGATGTGGGCGACGACGGTGGGCAAGCCGATCAACGACATCCACATGATCCAGTCGCTGAACCGCACCGCCACGCTGTGGCACGACCTAGAGACGATGAAGGTGCCGGGCATCCAGAGCGTGTACATCCCGCCGGAAGCCTGCGGCCGCTTCTGGGTCGTGGTGTCGGTCAAGCAGATGTACCCGGGGCACTCCAACCATGTCGGCAACGCCGTCATCGCCAGCACCACCGGGCACTACGGCGTGAAGGGAGTGATCACGGTCGACCACGACATCGAGGCCGACGACTGGGACCGAATCTGGTGGGCCCTGGCAACGCGCTTCGATCCCAAGCGTTCGGCACAGATCATCGATCGCGGCCGCTCGACGCCGCTCGACCCCGGGCTGCCGATCGACGCGCGCGACATCACCAGCCGCATCATCCTCGACGCCTGCACGCCCTACGAGTGGAGCAACAAGCCGAACGAGATCTTCATGGACCGTGCGGTGCTGCAGAAGGTGTCGGACCGCTGGAACGAGTACGGCTTTGCCGGCACCAGCCCGGTCGCCGGCATGATCAACCGGTTGACGCGTCCGGAATCCAAGAAGACAAAAGGCGCCTGACAGGGCGGCATCGGCGGTCGATTCTTCCAGCTTCATTCAGGTACAGCGCACCATGATTGCCAAGAAGGGCATCGTCATCGTCTGCAACCTGGACACGCGCGGCGAGGACATCGTCTTCGTCAAGCGGCTGATCCAGGACCGTGGCCACGAGGCCATGCTGCTCGACTTCAGCATGGAGGAGCCACCGCCATTCCCGGGCGACATCCGCACCGAGGCCGTGGCCTTGCGTGGCGGCTTGTCCATCGAGGTGGTGCGCGAGAAGTACCGCAGCGACCGCGGCGCCGCGACGAACAACCAGATTGCCGGCGCCGCGGCCATTGTCGGCGACCTGCTGAAGCAGGGCCGCGTGCACGGCATCATCGGCATCGGTGGCGGCACGGCCACGCTGGTGGCCACCTCCGTCATGAAGCGGCTGCCCTTCGGCATGCCCAAGCTGATGGCCTCGCCGATGGCCGCACACCCGGCCTACATCGACAAGTATGTCGGCACGCGCGACATCACGATGCACCATACGGTGCTCGACATCGTGAAGATGAATCCGCTGCTGAAGGCGCAGATCGTCAATGCGGTGGGTGCCATCTGCGGCATGGTCGAGATGACGCAGGGCACGAACATCGTGTTCGACAAGCCCTGCGTCGCCGTCTCGTCCTTCGGCTTCGGTGAAATGGCCGTGCAGTCGGCCCTCTGCATGCTCGAACAGGCCGGCTTCACGCCCATCGTGTGCCACGCCCAGGGCAAGGGCGACAGGGCGATGGAGGAGATGATCCGCGACGGCGCCTTCCAGGGCGTGCTCGACATCTGCATCGGCGGCGTCATCGAGCACCTGTTCCAAGGCAATCGCGACCCTGGGCCGGATCGGCTGATGGCCGCCGTCGAGACCGGCATTCCGATGCTGCTCGCACCCTGTGGGTTGGACATCCTGTCCTACGGCGGCCGCGCCGACATGCTGGCCAAGACCAGCGACCGCGTGCAGTACGTGCAGGACTCGCTGCGCGTGCAGGTGCGCACCACGGCCGACGAACTGCGTCAGGCGGCCGATGTGATCGCGCAGCGCCTGAACGCGGCCAAGGGACCGTGGACCTTCCTGGTGCCTCGCCAGGGCTGGTCGTCGCTCGACAAGGAGGGCAGGCCGATCTACGACCCGGCGGCCGACGCCGTCTTCGTTGCCCGGCTGAAGGACAGGCTCGTCGCACCCAGCCGCGTCAAGGAGGTCGATCTGCACCTGTACACGCCCGAGTTCGCGCGCGTCGCGGTCGACGAGTTCGTCAGGCTGTTCGAATCGGCGCGCACGCCGTTGCGAACCAAGGAGCTGCAGCCATGATCGTGCGGCACTGGATGCAGGCCGACCCGACGGTGATCGCCAGCGACACCCTGGTGTCCGAAGCCAAGCGCATCCTGAGCGAGAACAACCTGCATGCGCTTCCGGTGGTCGACAACGACTGCCTGCGCGGGCTCGTGACGCGGGCCAACCTGCTGCGCATGGGCCACTTCGTGCTGCGCACGCAGAACCCGGATGAATTCAACTTCTTCGTCAGCCGGCTGAAGGTGCGAGACATCATGGTGCGCAATCCGGCCACCGTGCGGGCCGACGACACGATGCAGCTCTGCCTGCTCAAGGGGCAGCAGCTGGGGGTGGCGCAGTTTCCGGTGCTCGATGGCGAGCGCGTCGTCGGTGTGATTTCGGCCAACGAGATCT
>Ga0316600_10000801_pt1 | contig 14704 bp, 13 predicted proteins | sample OWC_soil_day5_CT_FD_207652 | JGI IMG/M metagenome (GOLD analysis project Ga0316600, IMG submission 207652) | Wetland soil microbial communities from Old Woman Creek delta, Ohio, United States - OWC_soil_day5_CT | ecosystem: Environmental > Terrestrial > Soil > Wetlands | place: USA: Ohio... | reverse complement strand
AAGTCATGAGCAATAAAAAGATAGGTCAGATGTAAATCTCTTTTTAGATCGCACAATAATTCCAATATTTGTACCTGAATGGATACATCAAGGGAACTGAGCGCTTCATCCAGCACCATAAGCCTAGGACGGGTTGAAATCGCCCGAGCCAGACACACTCTTTGCAGTTGACCGCCACTTAACTCATGAGGATATCGTGTCAACAGTTTGGCTGACAAGCCCACTTTATCCATTAGTTCCAAAATTAATGCTCTTAGTTCTGTCTTTCGCTGCAACGTAAAAAGCGGTTCCCTAATGATATCTTCTATTGTAAAACGTGGGTTTGCAGAGGTATTATAATCTTGAAAAACCGCGCTCATCTGCCCGGGATATTTTTTACGCCAAGTGGCAATGCCATCTCCTTCTACCTTGACTTCACCCTTGTCGGGTTTTTCTAATCCTAGAACCAAACGGCTAAGTGTACTCTTGCCGCTGCCGCTTTCGCCAATCAAACCTACACATTCTCCTGCCTTAACGGAAAAAGAAATGCCCTGGAGAACTTCTTGTCTGCCCTTTAGTGAGAAGAATCCACCCTTATGATAGCTTTTATAGAGATCCATTACTTCTAGCACTCTTTTGATCGCCTCACCTTCATCGCCTCATGAAAGGACTTGGTAAGTGCCTTTCTTGTATCCAGCAAATAGCGAGTATAGACGTGCTGAGGCTTTTCAAAAACCTGCTCGATGGGACCATACTCGACTTGCTCCCCGTCCTTCATAACAAGGATTTTCTCTGCCAGATGCTGTACTACCCCCAGATCGTGAGAAATAAAGATCATTGCCATGCCTGTGATCTGGCGTAATCGCTGAAATTCTTCAATGACTTCCCGCTGATTGATGGCGTCTAAAGCAGTTGTAGGCTCATCAGCAATCAGAATATCCGGTTTTAGAGCCATTGCCAGCGCGATCATACACCGCTGGAGCATTCCACCCGAAAGTTGGTGAGCATATTTCTTCAGCACAAGGCGTGGCTCATGAATGTACATTTTCTGTAATGTTTCTATTGCAATGATTTTGGCATCCGTTTTGTTATATTGCCCATTTTCACAAAGTGTTTCTACCATTTGGTAGCCAATGGTATACAACGGATCAAAAGCTGTCATTGCATCTTGTAAGATCATGCAAATACGTTTACCTCTTATTTGGCGCAGTGTTTCCTGCTCTGCATTCAATAAATTGCTGCCCTCAAAAAGAACCTGCCCCGTAACCTCAAGCCAGGGATTGGCAAGTCCTAATATAGCTTTACAAGTGACTGATTTTCCGCTGCCGCTCTCTCCTACGATGCCTAAGCAAGTGTTGCTATCGATTTCAAAGTGAATATCTTTTATTAGTATTTCATCCGTTCGCCTATCACAAACGGTCAAATTTCTTATGTTAAGCAAACTCATTTGACCACCGCCTTCGTCTGATCGCCCTTGGGATCAAGAGCATCCCGAATGCTGTCACCTAGAAAATTAAAGGCAGCAACAACAACCATGATTGCAATCCCAGGCGGGAGCATCTGCGCCGGATGGGTTGTCATAATGTTTTTTGCTTCACTTAGCATCATCCCCCACTCAGGCGTCGGAGCTTGCACACCAAGTCCTAAAAAAGAAAGGGATGAAATGGTTAAGATGACCCAGCCCGTGTCTAATGTTGCTAATACAATCACATCACCAAGCACTCCTGGAAGCAAGTGCTTACGCATAATATGACTCGAACTGCAGCCAGCCACTTTAGCAAAACGAATATAATTTTTATCCCTATACTCCATTACCAGGCTGCGAATCATGCGTGTATACCAAGCCCACTTTGCAGCAATATTCGCAATTACTACATTGGTTAAGCCAGGTCCTAGCATACCAACAATGGCAAGTATCATCACTTCGCTGGGAAAGGAAAGCAATACATCGCAAAGCCGCATGATTGCCTCGTCCACCTTTCCTCTGGAAAAACCGGCAATGATGCCGAGAAAAGTGCCAATAAACAAAGTAGCGCCCATTGTTAGTAACGACAGTACAACCGTTGTCTTTATACCATACAGCAAGCGAGATAACACGCAGCGGCCAAGCTGATCCGTGCCAAGAGGATATTCTAAGCTATTGTCTGCAAATTTAAACTTAATATTAGGCTCTAGAGGATCATGAGGTGCAATAAGGGGAGCAAAGATTCCCAGCAGTACTACGCCGAGAAGGAGAATCATACACAAAACCGCTAATCGATCTGACTTCAAGCGCTTCCAAAAGTTCATACTATTCCCCCTGCCTAATACGTGGATCAAGAAGTGCACAAACAATATCCATTATTAAATTGCATACAACAAAGAGTACTGCCATCATAACGATATAGGCCTCGATAATGGGAAAATCCCGATTAAAGATCGCTGTAACACAAAGCCTGCCAATGCCAGGCCAGGCAAAAATATTTTCCACAATAACGGTGCCTGCAATCAGTTTGGGAATCGACATTCCCAGTGCCGTCAACGATGCCTGCAGCGAATTTTTAAAAATATGCCTTGTAATCGTCTTTTCTTTAAGCCCCCGTACCTTAGTATATAACACGTAATTTTCCTGGCGATTTTGAATCATCGTATTTCGGATTAAGCGTATGTAAGTAGAGATATACGTTAGTGATAGAGTAACTACCGGTAGAATGATAGAATGAAAACCGTCCATACCGCTAGTAGGAAAGAGATCAAACTTAACGGCAAACAGCCACATAAGTAGTAATCCTACCCAAAAGCTGGGCATGGCTGTTCCAATGAAAATGAAACCTCTCACTATTTTATCCCCCACACTTCCTTCGTGTACAGCACACCATACACCAAAAAATATACTAACTCCCATGGTAATTAATAGGGATAATGAGGCAAGGGCAAGAGTTGCAGGAAAGGCTTTACTCATTTCATTCAATACTGGCTGTTTAGTGATATAGCTGTTTCCAAAGTCTCCCTGCAGGGAGTTTAATAGCCAGGTTCCATAGCGTATAAAAAAGGGTTTATCAAGACCGAGTTCCCTTCGCATCGTTGCAATCGCCTCAGGAGTAGCAACCGTTTCATTGACTCGCAAAGCTACCTCAGCAGGATCACTGGGACCAATATTGATCAGGAAAAAAGCAAAAAAAGAGATCCCTATTAAAATAGGAACAATAGCAAGAAAACGCTGCAGTATATATCTTTTCATGCTCCCAGTCCTCCAAATTTTACTAAAATAATCGAAAAAGAACCACAAAGACGCAAAGGACACAAAGGGTTTTATTTATATTTTTGTGTTTTCATTTGTGTGCCGCATCAGCGGCATTGTGCCTTTGTGGTTCATAAATTCTATAATTTTTCATTTCCTTTTGATTCTAATTGCAATTCAAATTTAGTTCTCAAAATACATTTTTTCAAAAGGTATTTCATATTGGGATGGATTAAAGGCAACGCCTTTCAAATTTGCGACATGAACGGCTTTCGTACGAGAATAGGTGAGAGGAAGATAAATACTTTCGTCGTGAACATAAGTAAGAACTTCATCATACATTTTTTGACGTTTCTCTTTATCATGCTCCACCAGAATCTTACCAATTGTCTCATCCAGCCATGCTTTTTTAGCGATTCCTTTTTGAGCTTGATAATCACCATGGGCAGGAATACGCCAAGATGACAAATAGGATTGTGGATCATAAGGAGTCCCCCAAGACAAGGAGTACTGCAGATCAAATTCACCTGTTTTCTGCCGATCTAGAAAAGCCTGCTTTTCTTCTCCCACAATTTTCAGACTCACACCTACAGCTTTCATATCACTTTGCATATATTCGCTAATGGTGCGTTCTTGGGCATTATTCGAATTAAAGTAAATGGTGATTTCAAACAGCTTGCCATCCTTATGCCGATAACCATCGCTTCCCATAATCCAACCCGCAGCATCAAGCAATTCCTTGGCTTTTTCAGGATTATAAGTACGGGAGGACAAAGGTACATTACAATATGGAATGGTAGGAGATAATAGGGTATCTGCAATTGCTTCCGAGCCATTTAAGATTCCTTCAGCAATCGCCTGCTTGTTCACTACATACTGGAGAGCTTCCCGCACCTTTTTATCGGAAGTAATCGGCTGATGCGCATTCAGCAGGATCGCTCTTGAGGCAACGGGATTACTCAATACGGTTTTATATTTCCCCTCTGTTTGCAGTGCTTTAAAAGAATCAAGATCAATCATATCACCGTCAGCACCAAACAACAAATCCACTTCCCCTTTTTGCAGTGCCAGAAGAATCGTTTGGTGATCAGGAATCACTTTCCACTTAATTGATTCCAGTTTAGGTTTAGTACCCCAATATTTTTTATTAGCAGTAAAAATTGCGTATTGCTTATCCTTGTGTTCAGTTAAGATCCATGGTCCAGTACCTATGTATCCATTTACACCGTCTTTCGTCATCCCATTGATAAAGCATTTAGGGGAAATAAAACGGAAAGGACGAGTTAAGCCTAGTTCTTCGAGAGTGGGGTAATAAGGCTGTTTGAGCACTAATTTATAAGTAAACTCATTTACTACTTCTCCATGGTCAATTTGGTTCACCATATCCAGCCAAGCATGACGCTCTCGATTTGCGACAACTGCATCAATATTCATCTTCACTACTTGCGCATTAAAGGACTCACCATCTGTAAAGGTAACATCTTTTCGCAGATAAAAGGTATATTCTTTACCATCCTCGGAAATATCCCATTTTTCCGCCAGCCAAGGCATAACTCCTTGGTCCGTATTAATGACCAGGGATTCAAATACCATATTTTGAGCTGCCATCTCACCGCTGTAAAGATGGGGATTGATATTCCGAATATCTTTGGTACTGGCATATACTAACTGATTCTTGTCTTCTTTTCTGCCAGCATCTTTTCCACTACATCCGAGGGCTAAAAAACATAAAAGTACGATTAATACAAAAGCGATTAATCTTTTAAGTCCCATAAATTCATGCTCCTTCGATTATAATTTTAAAGTTTACTAGATCCTTTACTCTCTATTTTAGAAAATTCATTCATCAAACTAACAAAAAAATACCACAAAGGCATCGACGTATAAAGCTACTCGATAAACCTTCATGGTTATGTTTTGATATGGGACATAATACACACACTAAATAATCCGCCTAGTATTATGTCTAACTTCTGTTAGACGTTTTAACAATGTTGTACTAGCAGAATACTATCTGAATTATATATCATATTCCATATCTTTGTAAACTTATAGTAAGATTTTTCTTTCCAATTTTTCACCTACGTATAACGCTTGAACCGCTAAATGAAATGCACAATTAATTCTTCTTTGCTGTAGTTTTCAATTTGAAGCCGATATACAAAGAAAACAGCCAAATAGGAGCAATATATAAAGAGAAGCGCAGATCAGGGATAAAGGCCATAATAACAACAACAACAACTAAAAAGACCAAACTAATATATGATGAAATCGGATGCAGCGGCATCTTAAACAAGATTGGCTCACCTGTCTTTTCTTTATGCTTTCGAAATTTTAATTGTACAATCAAAATGGTCGCCCAATTGATAATAATAGAAATTGTTGCCAGCGCCATAAAGTATAGGAACACCTTTTCTGGGTCCAAATAGCTGATTAAAACCGTAAGTAATGTAAACGCGGTAGAAAATAAAATTGCAATGATTGGTGCTCCAGCTGAATTAAGTCTTCCAAAGAGTTTAGGAGCATTCCCCTGTACTGCTAAGCCATATAACATTCTTCCATTGCTATATAGGGCACTGTTATATGCAGATAGGGCCGCTGTAAGAACGACAAAGTTTAATAAATTAGCCGCGGATGGAATACCCACGTGAGAAAATATCTGTACAAAAGGGCTGCCCGTTGCCTCAATTTCATTCCAAGGAAAGATTGCTAAAATAACTCCCATAGCTCCTATATAAAAAAGCAAAATCCGCCATACTACTTGGTTGATTGCTTGTGGAATTGTTTTATTAGGATTTTCAGCTTCACCGGCAGTAATCCCCACAAGCTCAACGCCACCAAATGAAAACATGACTAAAACCAGTGACATCACCACTCCCAATACGCCGTTCGGAAAAAAACCGCCATGTTCCCACAAATTACTAATTCCAACAGGCTGTCCACTATTACCAATGCCAAAAACAATCATAGCTACGCCAAAAACGATCATTCCAATGATTGCCAAAACTTTGATAATCGCAAACCAGAACTCAAGCTCGCCATAGGCTTTTACATTTACCGTATTAATGAATGTAACAACCACTAAACAAGCAAGTGCTGTTACCCATGTAGGAATATCAGGATACCAATAATTAATATAAGTCCCTACAACTGATAATTCAGCCATACCAACAACCACATAATTAAACCAGTAGTTCCAGCCAGCAATAAATCCAGGAAGCTCACCCCAATATTGATAGGCATACTGACTGAATGAGCCCGATACTGGACAATCCACAGCCATCTCGCCTAATGCTCGCATAATAAAGAAAATAATAATGCCGCCAATTAAATACGATAAAGTAATCGCAGGTCCAGCGGTTTTTACTACCGTAGCGGAACCGTAAAATAAACCTGTACCAATGGCTCCCCCTAATGCGATCATTTGGATATGACGATTTTTCAGACCACGTTGTATTTGTTGATTTGTAGTGTTACTATCCATACTTTTCCCCTTTTTCAATTGCATTTGTTCGGATCATTCTTCCGTTGGTATCGATAATGTTTTCTTTTCAGTATTAATTACGATACTGGTTTCTACCCGGCTTACCCCGGGTATCGCCATAAGTGAATCGATTACAAAGTCTTTGTACGTTGGCATATCTTTAGCAACGATCTTTAAAAGATAGTCCTTATTGCCAGTAATGCTGTAGCACTCAAGTACTTGTGGAAGCTTATTAATCTGCTCTAAGAAAAAATCAGCTGTTTCTCGATTCAGAGGAGACAAAATCACCATAATAAAGGCAATGGTCTCCATCCCAAGCTTTCTTTCATCCACGATCGTTGTAAACTGCTTAATAACCCCCAGTTCTTTTAAGTTTTTTGTTCTCGTAAGACATGCAGAGGTTGAAAGACCAATTAATTTAGACAAATCCAAATTGGATATTGAAGAATCTTTTTGTAAAGCACTCAAAATGGCTCGGTCATAACTATCAAGTCTCATAACAATATCCTGCTCCTTTATAACGAAACACAAAATAATATTCTTACATAAGTATATAATGCAATATTTTATTTCGCCTTGTCAATAAATTTAAGTATATTATTATGTATAAGGTTTTAAATCATTGGAAGATCACACCTGGCATTTTTCCATTTTTATTATTATTTTCTGCAAGAAGCAGGATAAAGAAAAAAAGCGGCGAACTTGAAAGTCATAAATATATATATTTACTACTACAGGTCATGAAGGCTTGTCAGATGGCTACGAAAGTCATGCTCCAAGAAGTTTTGGGGCTTTTCTTGCGTAGTCATTTTTATGAAGAAAAAAGAGAAACATTACATTAAATGTCTTGGATATATCTCCTTTGCACAGGTTTGTAAATTGAGAAATATAATTAGGAGTGATGACGTATGCACATGGCGGATGCACTAATTTCCCCAGTGGTCGGTGGAACCCTCTGGGCCGCTACTGCTGGATTGGCTTCTTACGCAGCCAAGAAAGTTCAAAATGATATGGATGAGCAAAAAGTTCCCTTGATGGGCGTGTTGGGTGCCTTTGTCTTTGCTTCCCAAATGATTAATTTCACCATACCTGGTACAGGATCAAGCGGTCACATCGGAGGAGGCGTGCTGCTGGCGATACTCCTTGGTCCTCATGCTGCTTTTTTAACGATTGCTTCTATATTAACGGTTCAGGCATTATTCTTTGCCGATGGAGGTTTACTGGCTCTTGGCTGTAATATTTTTAACATGGGTTTTATTCCTTGTTATATAGCGTATCCATTTATCTATAAACCATTAGTCGGCACGACTCCCTCACAAAGACGTATTATGCTTGGCTCCATAGTAGCAGCAGTTGCAGGACTCCAACTAGGAGCCTTTAGCGTAGTTTTAGAAACCCTCTTTTCTGGAATATCAGCTCTACCTTTTTCAACCTTTGTACTGCTCATGCAGCCCATTCACCTTGCTATTGGCTTGATTGAAGGCATTATTACCGCTGTGGTCATTGGATTCATTTATCAAGAAGCACCCCATATCATCCAACCCACGGCTTTAAATCAATCATTAGGTGCTACCTCTATAAAAAAAGTGATTATCATCTTATTTGTCCTCGCTTTAATCACAGGCGGCGCTTTATCCTGGTTTGCTTCCAGCAATCCCGATGGGCTGGAGTGGTCGATTTCCGGAATCAACGGCGAAGAAGAGCTGCAAGCAACGGATGAGGTTCATGGTTTTTTCGCCGAAATACAGGAAAAAATCGCCTTCCTTCCTGATTACAATTTTAAGGCTACGCCTGCCTCTCATCCAGCGGCAGTTGAAGAAACCGAGGCAACCACAGAAGCAGTTTGGCCTGCGGTAGATACAGGAACCTCGGTAGCTGGTCTTGTGGGCTCTTTAATTACATTGATTTTAGCTTATTTTATTGGCAAAGGGCTACAAGTTGCAGCAAAACGCTAGTATACTATAAGGGATGCGACGATACGTCGTATCCCTTACTCTTATGGGTATGCAAATATTATTTTTTTCTAATGAAAGAGGTTACTATGATCAAACTGGAGTCAACTTGGCTCGATCTGCGAAATATTGATGATCTTGCCACTCAAAAGACTTTCATTCATTCTTTGAATTCCTGTACCAAACTCATCACGACCTTAGTCTTTGTCGTGCTGGTTACCTCCTTTTCTAAATACGAAGTTACAAGTCTTCTTCCCCTATTATTTTATCCTGTTGCTTTAATGGCTTTAGGAAATCTGCCTTATAAACCGATAGTAAAACGCTTGATACTGATTACTCCTTTTATTGTTTTTATTGGCCTATTCAATCCAGTTTTTGACCAAACGCCGATTGCAAAGCTCGGACCCTTTCTGATTACTGGAGGCTGGCTATCCTTTCTATCCATTACCATCAAACTACTCTTAACCGTAACATCGGCTTTAATTTTGGTTGCAACAACGGGTATGAATTCAATTTGTACAGCCTTGTCGCAAATTGGTGTTCCCAAGCCTATTGTGATTCAAATCCTCTTTATGTATCGCTATCTCCATGTATTGCTTGAAGAGTTTCTAAAAACAAATCAGGCCTACAATCTTCGTTCTTTCAAGGCAAATGGAATTCATTTTAAGGCTTGGGGGTCATTACTGGGACAATTACTACTTAGAACCATGGATCGAGCGCAACGAATCTATCAAGCTATGCTGTGTCGCGGCTTTGACGGAAAGGTCCCTTTACGATCTGCTGCAAGTTGGACAAAAAAAGATCATCTCTATCTACTTTTTTGTCTATCCTTCTTTCTCTTCTGTCGTTTTATTAATATTCCACAGATCTTGGGAACATTGCTAACAGGAGGTTTTCAATGAGTCATCACACAATCGATTTAACAAATGTACTATATACCTATCCTGACGGCACAACTGCATTAAGGAACCTCTCTCTTCATATCGGTCATGGGGAAGCGATCGCAATCGTTGGCTCCAATGGTTCAGGTAAAACCACTTTGCTATCTCATTTAAATGGTGTGCTATTTCCCACGGCAGGAGAGGTCAATATTGGCGGTTATCCCGTTGTCAAAGAAACTCTAGCCTACATCCGCCGCACAGTTGGCATGGTTTTTCAAAATCCTGACGATCAGCTGTTCATGCCAACGGTTTATGATGATGTAGCTTTTGGTCCCCTAAACTTAGGATATCCGCCTTTAGAAGTGGAAAAGCGTGTAACATCAGCATTAAAAACCGTAGGTGCTTATGCTTTAAAAGACCGTCCCCCTTATCGCCTCTCAGGAGGACAAAAACGAGCAGTAGCCATCGCCACGGTATTAGCCATGGACCCGGCAATATTGGTAATGGACGAACCAACCGCAGCCCTTGATCCCTTGGCCCGCCGCCAGTTGATCACTCTTTTGCACACATTTAGTCATACAAAAATTATTGCAACTCATGATTTAGATATGGTACTGGATCTGTGCAAGCGAACCATTGTCTTGCATAATGGCACCATTCTGGCTGATGGCCCTACTCTTGAAATCTTCCGCGACAGATGCATATTAGAGCAGGCAGGTCTAGAACAGCCCTTCTCCATGCAAAGCTGCCCGATTTGCTCTAAAATTTGATAATCAGATTATTTTGTGCCTAGGAGCAAAATAAGTAGTTTTAAAAAAAAATTGAACCGCGAAGATGCGAAGACTATGAAGAATGCGAAAAAATAACTCTAGTATTTCTCCTATTTTTTGTCATTGCGAGCAGAGCGAAGCAATCCGCTCCTGCTACGAGATTTTTTTCGCCAGTTCATTGCTTTTTCATAACGCTACATTTCAGCCCTTCAAACAAAACGACTAGCCCTTTCATTTTTTTAAAAGGGCTAGTTCTTTTTAATACCATACATATATTCTTTTGACTCATGAATGTTTAAGCATCCAATCTTTACTTATTTTTCGGTTAAAACTCCCTAACATGTATCTATGCAGTAATGGAAACACTAACAAAAATGCATGAAAGGAAGATTGGCTATGAAAAGTATAATTCGCAGAAAGCAAATAAAGAACCACTCGAAGAAACTATTAGCTGCTGTTGCAGGAGCGGCAGTTATGTCTTCGGCAATGTTGCCTGGTCTTCCTGTAACAAAAGTTTTTGCCGCTTCGAATGAAACAAACCAAACTCCTGAAGCAGATCAAACTTCCAAGTCAAAAAATTGGTCGAACTCATCCAAAATGGATCCCGTAAGAACCGTAAAGGAAAATGCCTACACCTATGGCTTTAATCCCTTCCGTGATAAATTTACAATTCTTGATCAATCAGCAAACAAAGCAACTGTTGAAGTACGAACCAGCGGTCAGACTTTTAAAGTAAACCTAGTAAAGACTCGCAATCAAGGATGGGAAATTACTGCAATACGCGGTATTGGTAATTCGAGATATCCTGCTACTTATACTCCCGCCAGCTTTTTTACCCACCGCCCCATTACGGGTCCAGTGGTCATCACCCCCAATGCTCCCCAAACCCTATATCAAACGAATGATTTCCGTGAATGGACATGGTACAATACCTCCTACCCCGCCGACATGACCTTTGGTGCTCTTATTCAAGACCCCCGCTTACGAGAAACGGACTTAGTGCCAGAAGACATTATAAACCAGATGAAAAATGTTGACTTTAGCCATCAAATCGTTGTTTATACTCACCTTGGCACCGTAGACTCAACTGGGTATGGTATCGGCATTGAAAAGATCACGCAATCAGGAAATGACCTTACTGTTACAGTAAGAACAAAAAGCCCTCGCCTTAGTGAAAGCGTGACGACTACCAAGGGTTATGACTATATTGCCATGGAACGCTCATTATTTGATACCCGCCGTCCAATCCGGGTAACTTTTATTAACCAGAATAATACCATGCTAACAAATTATAATGTTACGCTAACTCAGTAAACAACAATCTTGCAAAGAAATAGGAAAACCGTTACGCTCCTTTAAAGAATAATTTGAACCGCGAAGATACGAAGACTATAAAGATTAAGAAGAAATAAAAACATCCTTTCGCATTCTTTTTATTTCTTCGCAACCTTAGCGGTTCATTGTTTATTGTCATTGCGAGCATAGCGAAGCAATCTCCTACTTGCTACGAGATTGCTTCGCTATGCTCGCAATGACGGATTTTATGGTACTTTCATCTCCAAAATTTTATACTTTCTCTACTTATGAACCTATTTTTTTATCCATTCCGTATGGAAAGTACCAGGTTGATCAATTCGCTCATAGGTATGAGCACCAAAATAATCCCTTTGAGCTTGGATCAGATTGGAAGGGAGCACGGCTCTGCGATAGCTGTCATAATAGTCCAAGGAAGCACTAAAAGAAGGCGTCGGAATCCCTAGTTCTTTACACGTTTTTACAACTAAGCGCCAATTCTCTTGAACTCGGCTTAGCGCCTTTTGGAAGTAAGGTGCCAGCAGTAAATTCGGCAAATTAGCATCTTGCTGAAAGGACTCTTTAATCCGATCTAAAAATTGAGCCCGAATAATGCATCCGCCTCGCCAAAGAAGAGCCACGTCACCATAGTTCAAATTCCAGGCATATTCCTTATCAGCAGCTTTTAAAAGAGCAAACCCCTGGGCGTAAGAACATATCTTCGATGCATACAAAGCATCATGGATCGCTTTAATAAATACCTTGCGATCTCCCTTATATTGATCATTCGGACCAATTAAGATACTAGATGCAGCCACTCGTTCTTCTTTATAGGCCGACATACAGCGCGCGAATACGGCTTCTGTAATTGTTGGCGTCGGTACTCCCAAATCCAAAGCACTTTGCGAGGTCCACTTACCTGTCCCTTTCTGACCGGCTTTGTCTAAAATCATTTCTACTAATGGTTTACCCGTGAGTTCATCCTGTTGTAAAAACACATCTCGTGTAATTTCAATAAGATACGAATCAAGCTCCCCTTTGTTCCATTCAGCAAATACTTCATAGAGTTCCTCTGCTGACAACCCCAATGCAACTTTCATAATATAATATGCTTCACTAATGAGCTGCATATCGCCATATTCGATCCCATTATGTACCATTTTGACGTAATGACCGGCCCCGTCTGGTCCTACATAAGCGCAGCACGGACCATCTGCAACCTGAGCAGCAATCGCTGTAAAAATCGGTGCCACTTCCTGGTAAGCAGAAAGTTCAGCTCCCGGCATGAGACTTGGTCCCTTTAGTGCCCCTTCTTCTCCCCCAGACACGCCCATGCCAATAAAACGAATCCCTTTACGAGATAATTCATCAAATCGCCTGCGGGTATCTTGAAAATAAGAATTACCACCGTCAATAATGATATCCCCTTGATCTAGATAAGGCAGCAATTCAGCTATCATATCATCTACTGGCTTACCGGCCTTAACCATCAGCATAACTTTCCGAGGCTTGGTGAGCATCTTGGTCAGCTCCATTATAGAATGAGCCCCGCCAAGCTTTTTCCCCTCAGCATTATGCTGAAGAAACTCATCTACTTTACTTGTAGTACGATTATATACCGCTACTCCGTAGCCTTTGTTAGCCATATTCATCACTAGATTCTCACCCATTACAGCTAAGCCAACCAATCCAATATCATATAACATCCCTGTTTCCTCCCTTTCTGTACAAATCAATTCCTCTTGCTACTGTATTATTCTAGTGTAAGTCTAAGGATACCTGCTCATTCAGAAAAATTATTTCATTTTTTTATTTTTTTTAGGGCATTATAATCAACATTGAAAAGGATTACTACTTTCGCCTAATTCTAGGTGAATTTACAATCTTCCCAGGAGACTAGCAAGTTCTGAAACTGATGAAACGATATAATTAGGATCAGCGGCAACCAGCTCTTCTTGGCTGCCATAACCATAAGCAACAGCAATCACATCAATATGATTCTTCTTAGCACCGCTGATATCATATTTTCGATCTCCAATCATTACAACTTTACTTAGATCAGTAATGTTTTCCCCTGATAGGGCAAATTCGATCACATCACTTTTTTCAGTCCTTGTTCCATCAAGATTACTTCCCACAATGGCAGCAAAGTACTGTTTTAAACCAAAGTGTTCTAAAATTTTCACTGAAAATTCGGTAGGCTTTGAAGTTGCTACGATTAGTTTTTTCCCTTGGTTCTTCAAACTGGCTAATAGTTCCTCCATGCCCACATATACTTTGTTTTCATATAATCCTGTTACCGAAAAACGTTCTCGATAATATCCAATCGCCTGCACTGCCTCCTGATCACTCATATGATAAAGCTCTTTAAAGGATGCTAATAAAGGTGGTCCGATAAAAGGGATCAACACATCTGGATCTTCTTCCTTAATCCCCATTTTCTGTAAGGCGTATTGAACGGATGATGTAATACCGATTTTAGGATCTGTTAATGTTCCATCTAAGTCAAATAATATGATTTCATACATAGACTGTCACCTTCCCATTTCTTAAGATTTTCTATATGTTACGTTCTTTTGTCCTTGCAAACAGAGTGAAGCAATCTCTTAGCAAGGGGATTGCTTCGCCATGCTCGCAATGACAGACGGACGTTATTGTAAATTGATCCTAAAATAAAAAGGCCTAAGGTCTCCTCTTTATTACAGAGCAGCACTCTTACACCTTTGGTTTTCAATCAGCCAGTTATCGATTTTTGCTCACGATTTCATAAGGAATTACAATATCTCTACGATTAAGGCTGTAAACGTCCCCCGTAAATTATTCGATGCCAATATTTAGTTCAATTACTAATGAATCGGCAATCATTTCCACTACTAAAAATTTTGCACTGCTTACTTTCAGTTTGAAATTCTCTCCCACAACTAGACTAGGAGGGGAAATATCCACTCGTAAGCCATCCTTCTCAAAACGAGTTGCAGCATTTCCCGTAACCATGTTTGTTAGCTCAGAAATTGCACTTTGTGCTAAGTCATCTAATGTTGCAACAGGCATCCCCATCATCATTTTCGATGCAATCGACATGGCCGTTGCTTCCGTGAAATTATATGCAATGTTGCCTCGCAACT
>Ga0316600_10000798_pt1 | contig 14720 bp, 12 predicted proteins | sample OWC_soil_day5_CT_FD_207652 | JGI IMG/M metagenome (GOLD analysis project Ga0316600, IMG submission 207652) | Wetland soil microbial communities from Old Woman Creek delta, Ohio, United States - OWC_soil_day5_CT | ecosystem: Environmental > Terrestrial > Soil > Wetlands | place: USA: Ohio... | reverse complement strand
TCTTATTACGCTTTTAATCGAATTATGACACTCTTCTAGCAAACTAGCTTACTCGTATGAATTTTTATTATTTATATGAGAATTGGTTATTGAAAATAGGGAATTCCTGCAAATTCAATCGAGTTTTCAGGAATTCTTTATAGCTAGTCTTTCAGTGTTGCTGCTGTTCTAATAAGGGCGAGGACTAGTTCAGAACTATTATATAAATCAACTTCCTTGATATACTCATCTGTTGTATGTACTTTGCTCATGCCTACTCCTAATACCGTGGTGGGAACACCATAGTTGTTAAAAAAGTTAGCATCACTCCCACCACCTGTAGCTTTAACTTCTGGCATTAAGTCAATGCTGCGACTTGCCTTGATTGCCAAATTCACAACTGGAGAATCCTCTTCAATTATGTAAGGACTATATACCCTTTCCACTGTGACTTCTGCATGTGCGCCATTAGCTGCTGCCACCTTTTCAAAGGTTTCTTTTATCTGATTCGACTGTAATTCAAGTTTTTCTAAATTACGGCTGCGAGCCTCGCACTTCAATTCTACTTTATCAGGGACAATATTGGTGGCAATACCACCGCTAATTATTCCGATATTAGATGTAGTTTCAAAATCAATACGCCCGTAATTTAACTCAGCTAACGCTTTACCAGCTACCACAATGGCATTAATACCCTCTTCTGGAGAAATTCCAGCGTGAGCTTTCTTCCCATGAACTACTGCTGTAATACTATTTTGACCAGGTGCCATATTAATAATTTCACCAGGAGCCCCACCGGAGTCAAAGGCATAACCAAAATCGGCCTTCAAAATTGCCGGATCGAGATTTTTGGCACCATTTAGCCCGCCTTCTTCCGCCACTGTGAAGATTACTTGAATAGGACCATGGCTAATTTCTTTTTCACCGACCACACGTAAGGCCTCTAAAATAGCCACAATTCCTGCCTTATCATCGCCGCCAAGTATTGTATCACCAATAGACGCAATAATACCATCTTTAATTTGAGGCTCAATACCGCCACAAGGCTCGACGCAATCCATATGAGCAGTAAGTAACAGGGCTGGTACTTTGAGAGTCCCCTTAGTGTAAGCAATCACATTGCCACAATTGCCGCCAATTTTTTCGCCAGCGTTATCTTCTGTGACTTCCATACCTAGTGCACCCAGCTGTTCCTTTAGTATATCAGCAACCTGTCTTTCTGCTTTTGTCGAAGATTTTATTTTTACTAGTTCAAAGAATTCGGCTAATATACGTTTTTGATTAATCATGATTACTCCCCCTTGAAAATTTCAATATACTTAATGAATGAATTCTTGCTCTTAGGCTAGTTTAGCAAAATCAATAAAGCTGCAAAAGATTTTCTGTATGGAAGTATCTTTTTCTATCATCATTTTAGGATGTCATTGTAATCCAATGACAAAATCATCGACCGCTAAGTATTTTTAAGTTCTTGGCTAACTCTCGAATTCTCTGGTCCAAAATAACTCCTCCTCTACGTTATGTAAGCTCATCCAGCTTTTTTTAAAAGTGAATTTCGCTAAAATTTATAGCTAAGGTTACTGATAAAATATTGCCGATCATCGCTACTGTCACCAGCATAATTTTGCATATCACCATAACTCAAATGAAGTATTGCACCTTTTACAGGAACATAATCTACAGCATATTCAATGCCTTGAATATCGTTCATGGCATTGACTGTCATAGCATAGGTGGCATCTACCGTACTCCAGTATTGTGGATCAAAGCCTGGTGCTGCCTTTCTGTAATTTACGCCTGCACTCCAAGAACCTACTTTTTTACGGTCAGCCTGCCTGAATGTCAGACCTGTCATCCATGCTTTGGCACTTTTTATATTATTTTTTCCATATTCACCAACTACTGCAAGATTTTTAAACCCATTATAACCAAACCCGGCTGTCCAAGCCTTATATTCGGCAACATCTATTTTAGTGTCAGAATCCTTTAAATAGGACGCGGTAACGTCTAGATCCTTAGTTAAATTGGTTGTAACATCAGTGAAGAAGTATTTTGCCTTTTTCAAATCCGCTGCTCGTGCATAACCGATTTGAGCTTTGATTTTGCCGCCAAAATCAAGCTTAGCTCCATCCCAATTTTTATCGGTATCTACTAGCATACCTTTCCCCAATGCCAAGGGTAATCTACCGAAAGCAACACCAACATCACCAACGGTACCTTTCACAAAAGATAAATCGATTTTGGTAGTCGAACTTCCACTGTCGTCGTTGCCGTCATATGCAGTAATATTGTTACTATTAACAAAGCGAGTGTGAAATTTCCAATTTTCGCTCATATCAACATCAATATTAAATCTTGTTCTAAAGTTCACGTCATCTGAGAATTTATTACTCTTTGTATACTCATAACGGAAGCGAGTATCACCAGAAATCTTAACTTTATCAACAGGAGCAGCAGTTCCTGTTCCTGTTGCTGCTGTTGTTGCCGAAGTATACACACCGAGATTGCTAAGTTCAACCTTAAATTCTGCGGCTAATTTATCAATAGTGGCTTTTTGTTCTGTATCCGCCTTATTTTGATTCGCTAATGCTTTGCCCACAAAAGTAGCCATTTCATAACGGGTAAAAGTTTGCTGTTTACTAAAATTCATGTCCCTGTATCCTTCATAAACACCAGCTTGGACTAGTGTGTCGATTGCATCATAAGCCCAGCTACTCGTTGGAACAAGTTCGAAGGGATTGGCAGCAAAAGCTGTTGCCGACATGCTCAGTAAGGATCCAAAGATTAAGGTCTTAAGTAAATTTTTTCTCATTTTATTCTCTCCCTTTTATTATCTATCTTTTTAGTTAATTCATTGTTTGAGCAAGATTGCTTCTTCTATGGCTTCCTTTTTCTCATAACGAGAATATATAACCATTACATCTACTAAAAAAGAAAAGCCAATAATACACCAAATCGTGGATTCAGCACCACCATTTATAGCTGGTTCAATGATAGTAAATATGTTAGCAAAGCCAACCGTTCAAGTAAAAATAACACTAGCTATCAAGGCGCTATTATAAATACTTCAATAGTTTGTCAATATGTTTTTTGAAAGCATTATAATAGTCCAAACTATGGCCCATTTGATATTCAATGATTTTCCATAGGTTTTTGTTTAATCTTTTTGTCGCAATAAAGGTTCCAATAAAATTAATATAATTCCTAATAATGTTAATTTCATCCTGTTAATTCAGACATGTTTATCCCTCCAAAGAATGTTTTATTTTAGCTATTTGCAAGTTAAGATCCTCCCCTCCCTCATAGATAATAAATATACTTTTGAATTCTTGTTAAAATATTCAAAATATTCAATGTATATTTCATTTGCTTTTATTGCAACTATTATGCCAAAAGAAAATACACATTGATTTACAATAAAAAAATAACAGTAGTCTAATATAAAATTAGGCTACTGCCAATAAGATTTATCCTATTTAGTAAATGAAATTGGTTCCAAATAGGATTTATAGGTATTTAATCTCACCTATTAATTAACCTATTATGTTTTTTCAATAATTGTTTTCATAAGTTTAGATAAATCTCGGTACCAAACTAATGAATTATTACCAAAATAAAACTTTATGTAAAGCACTGTGAGGTGCTGGCAATACGAGTTGATCGACTAACAATCCGCTATGTATGGCATTGCTGCCAGCCTTAATGGCAGCGGTTACCGCTCCTTAAAGCATGGCTTTCCCATTAAATTCCTCAAACCCATGCTTCTCTGCCATATACTCTGTTACTATTTCTAAAATATCATCTTCATTATATTTTTGTATGATCTTTCTCTCCATATGAACCAACCTCTCTTTGCCTGCTTTTTTACTCTAAAATAGCAAATTAAAGTCCAAATTATTCCAGACATAAAAAAATAAAGTGACCAAACCCACACACATAAGAAAATGACCTAATCACTAGGTCATTTTTTACTCTTATCATATTTTGGATAACATGCGTAAGATACTATGCGGAATGTTGTTGACACCTTCGCTTATGCTTGCACTTTTTTAGATTTGTTGGAAAAACATATGGAATAAACTAAAACAACAGCAAAGCAAATGACCGACACAAAAAAGGAGGAACGAACCGCTGCTTCTGCGCCTTGATATGCGGATACCAAGCCTGCAAGTGCACCATTATCAATAAGTTTCCCCATGGTTGGGGTAATAACTGCACCACCAAGAATCGCCATGATAAGACCGGCTGCACCAAATTTGATTTCTTCGCCTAATCCTTGTAAGGCAATACCGTAAATTGTTGGGAACATTAAGGACATACACCCAGATATAGCAACTAAGCACCATACAGATTCTGCTGTAGGTAAATAAATAGTTCCTAAGCTAAATAAGATACCGCCAACAGCGAGTGCTGCCATCATTTTTGCCGGATTGATGAGTTTCATCAAATATGTGCATACCCAACGGCAGGCAATAAAGAGAACAATAGAAATGATAAAATATTCTGCTGCCTCGGCTTCTTTTAACCCAAGCATTGTCATCATATATTTGATCGTCCAAGTCCATACGGCTACTTGGACACCTACATAGAAGAATTGCGCAATGACGCCAAAGGTATAATGAGGAATAGACAAAAGTTTTTTGATAGCATACATAGCGCTTAAATTTGCTCCGCTGTCTTTTTCTGCAAAATTACTACGGAAGAAGAAGACCCAGATAATACCCGCGATTACGATTAAGCCAACGTAAGGGACACATACCCATAGGAGTTCTTGATCACGAATGGCAGTCAATGCTTCAGGGCTCATTGCCATACGTTCTTCTAGTGTTGCTGGATTTAAATTACCTAAGATAAGATATTTTGCTAAGATTAGTCCTGCCATGGAACCTACTGGATTGAAGGCTTGCGCCAAATTAAGACGACGAATACTTGTTTCTTCGGCACCAAGTGCTAATACAAATGGATTACAAGTTGTTTCTAGTATAGATAAACCGCCAGCTAAGATAAATATAGATATTAAAAAGAGTGTATAGTTTTGAAGCATTGCTGCTGGAATATAGCCAAGCGCACCTATAATATAAAAACCAAGCCCTAACAACACACCTGCACGATAGGAATATTTTTTAATAATGATTGCTGCGGGAATTGCAAGGACTGCATACGCACCATAGAAAGCAACTTGTACCATAGAAGAATCGACCGCCTTGATCATAAAGATTTTTGCAAAGGCAGGTACTAAATTATCTGTCATATTATTTAAGAGTCCCCATAAGGAAAAACAGGATATCAACAAGACAAAGTGAACGAGATATTGTTTTGGGATGATCGGCGTTTGTGATTGTTCTTTTACTTCAGATTGCATATTAGCCACAGCTACACTATCTCTAATCTCATTATTCATTGAAAAACTCTCCTCTTTATTTAAATAATTCTGGATTATCGTTTAGTTCTGCATAATGATTATTTATAATCATTCATTATATTCCGACAATTCTCACTATTGAGCAGAAATAACTTTTTTTCAGCTTTAAATGGCTCGCAATGCATGTACAACAGAAACCAAGGGCCGATAGATTTTTTCTGTTGTACATGCATTGTACTTGCCATTTCCTCTAGCTTTCATGCTAATTGATCTTATTTTCTATAGTGTTTATACCCCGGATGTCTTCCTTTGATGCCATAGTATTTTCTAAGTCCGATTAATTTATCAATGTTTGGTTTGGAGATTTCTTTTTCTCCACCAAGTAAATGTGCAGTTAAGTTAATTTTTGCAAAAAGTTCTACGGTCTCCATTTTGTAGTAAGCACTTAATACATCGGAACCGACAGTGAGTGCGCCATGATTTTCAAGTAATACTGCATCATGTTCTTGAAGATATGGTGCAATTGCTTCTGGCACTTCGTAGGTGGATGGTGTACCATATGGTGTGATTGGAATAGACCCTAGTGCGGCAACCGTTTCAATCATTGTATATCTGTCCAAGTCTACGTGTGCAACTGCATACCCAGTAGCCGTTGGCGGATGCGCATGTACCACCGCGCCTACATCTTCACGTTCTTGGTAACATCTCAAATGCATTTTGATTTCTGAAGATGGACGATACCCATCTTGGGCATCCATGATTTCACCTTCTGCATTGATCTGAACAAGTTTTTCTGGAGTGATAAAACTTTTGCTAATCCCGGTAGGAGTAGCTAAGAAGGTACTATCTGGTAATTTCACTGATACGTTACCATCATTGGCAGCAACCCAGCCAAGTTGCCACATTTTATGGCATACGTCACAAATTTGTTCTCTGATTTCCATGTATTTCATGCTTATTTCTCCTCATCATATCTTATATTTGTTTGATGACCAAGCTGTCATCTGGAGTCTACGACAACACCTTTTTGTAACATGATGTTGGCATACAGAGCTTTTTCGCTGGTTGCAATGATGGCATACGCTGTTTTTGCTTCTTCATAAAAAGCAAGACGTTCGATATTGCCAACGGCTTTTGCCCCGCGTTTATCGTATTTTGTTACAATTTTTTTATATTCATCCCAAATTGGTGTTTCTACTGGATCGCCTTTCATAACTTCCATAAGGTTTACTGAGTTTTCCACATAAGTATCCAGTGGAAATACTTGTAAAATTGCATCTAATAATTCTGGTACACCATGTCCATCACAGCGAAGAACAATTGCGTTTTTGCCCATAGATTCGGCAGGGAAGTTTCCGTCTGAAATGACAATTCTATCACTATGTCCCATTTCGCATAGTACTTTTAATAATTCAGGGGATAAAATTTGCGGAATCCCTTTTAGCATACAATCAGCTCCTTAAATTTTTGATAAGCGTCATCCCATACAACTGCTTCTTTCGGTGAAAAAGAGGCCAGCTCTTGTGAATTACAAATAATATTTCTACCTTTGGTTAAGTCCTTCACATCGCCCGATGCAATGAGTTGAAGAACTATATTACCAAGCACAGTCGCTTCGATTGGCCCAGCTTTTACCTTTAGCTGACAAGCATTGGCGGTCAACTGGCATAAGAGTTTACTCTGTGTACCACCCCCTACCATATGAATGGTCTTATAGTTCTTACCGGTACATTCGATCAGTTGTTCTAATGCATAGCGATATTTAAGTGCCAAGCTTTCGTTAATACAACGAACAATTTCGCCTTCAGTTTGCGGGATTAGTTGATTCGTACGCTTACAGAATTCACGAATTCGTTCTGGAATATTGCCCGCTGCAACAAATTCAGGTGCATCAGGATCAATCAAGCATTTTAGTGATTTTACCGAATGCGCCATTTCCTCTAACATACCAAAAGAATATTTTTTACCTTCACGCATCCACTGTCTACGGCTTTCTTGGATCAGCCATAACCCAATAATATTTTTCAAAAAGGATGCTTTTTGTCCATAGCCGGCTTCATTTGTAATATTACAGGCACTAGATTTTTCATTGATCAGTGGCGCATCAAGTTCTGTACCTAGTAGCGACCAAGTACCGCAACTGAGAAAGATAAAATCTTTTTCACACGTTGGTACTGCTGCGAGCGCACTTTGCGTATCATGACCAGCAACGGCAATAACATCCATTTTATCAATGCCAAGTTCACTGCAAATTTCATCGGTAAGCGTACCAATTTTTGTTCCACTGGGAACGATTGTTGTAAATATTTTTTTTGGCAATCCCAATGCCATAATCACTTTATCTGACCAAGCGCCAGCTTTTGCATCTAAAAGTTGTGTTGTTGAGGCAATGGAATATTCCGTCACCTTTTCTCCAGATAATAGATAGTTAAATAAATCAGGCATCAATAACATCGTTTCGGCTCTTTCCAAAAGCTGCGGCCGCTTCTCAGCAAGCGACAGCAATTGGAATGCTGTATTGATTTCCATGAACTGATTGCCCGTAATCGCATAAAACTCATCTCGATTTATTTTTTTAAAACTTTTTTCTAACATCCCCGCTGTACGGCTGTCACGGTAATGCACAGGATTTTCAAGGAGTCTACCTGTTTCATCAAACAAACCGAAATCCACGCCCCAAGTATCGACACCGATACTATCCACGCCGCCTTCAAACTTAGCTTTCACCAAGCTTTGCTTAATTTCATAGAAAAGACGAAGAACATCCCAGTGCATCGTGCCGGTTACCGTTACCGGATCATTAGAAAACCGATGAATTTCTTTTAAATAAATGGACTCTCCATTATAAGTTCCGATAATCGCTCTGCCACCAGATGCTCCAAAGTCAAATGCAAGAACTTTCTTTTCCTTATACATAAAGCAGCCACCCACTCTTATTTATACATTGGCCCATATGCTCGGCAAGCATTGTAATCTTGTGTATCTTTTTCAATACCAAAAGCATTCCAAGCGGCTGGACGGAAGATTTTTTCTTCTGGTACATTGTGCATGCATACAGGAATTCTCAAGATGGAACACAAAGTGATTAAATCAGCACCGATATGACCATAACTGATTGCACCATGATTTGCGCCCCAGTTGTTCATGACATCGTAGGCGGATTTGAATGCCCCTTCACCAGTAAGTCTTGGAGCAAACCAAGTACAAGGCCAAGTGTAGTCTGTGCGTTTCCATAATTTATCCGAAACTTCTTCTGGTAAGTTTACACTATAACCTTCAGCAATTTGCAGTACCGGCCCTAACCCTTTTACTAAATTCAGACGTACCATAGTTACAGGCATTTCACTCTTCGTTAAGAATCTCGATGAGAATCCGCCACCTCTGAAATAACCATTATCTGCTGGATTCCAAGTTGTTGCATCAAGACAAGCTTTTTGATCTGCTTCTGACATTTCCCAGAAAGGTTTGATCACGCCATTGCCTTGTTCATCTTTTACTTCGCCACAAGCATCAAGGCAAGCTGCACCAGAATTAATCAGATGAATAAATCCTTGGGATTCTTTAGCAACCCCTTCTATTTCATAGCCAGTTGCTTTTTTCACAGCTTCTGGACTCCAGTAAGTTCTTACATCAGCAAAGATTTGTGCTGTATTGGTTAATAATTTATTAAATAACATGCCAACGCCATTTAATGTATCATTTTCTGTTGCCAGCACGTAAGATTCTCTAGCACCTTCCCAGTCAAAGGAAGAATTGAGTAATGCTTCAGGGAAGTCACAATTTGGATAAAAATCAGTCCATTGTCTTTGACCTTGGAATCCACCAGCAATTGCATTGTGACCAACACTTTCCTCTTCACAACCTGCTGGTAAGTTTGGATTGCCGTTATATAAATCTTTGATGATGCACATCATCTTTACAACGAATTCCCAAGCTTCTTGTTTTTCTTGATCAGATTTGCGGGCAAATTCAGGGTTCTTATCAAAGCCTTCTTTACAATTTGCTTTTGTCCATGCCAATGCTTTGTTGAATTCAGCTTTGTCGTAAATATTTTCTGTCATTCTGCGGATGATTTCTACTTCATCAACTGATTCTACCCGCATACCAAGATATTCTTCAAAGAATTCTGGACTGATGATCGAACCTGCAATTCCCATGCAGATAGAACCAATTTGCAAATAAGATTTTCCGCGCATTGTTGCTGCTGCCACAGAAGCTCTAGCAAATCTAAGCAATTTTTCTTTTACATCTTCGGGAATACCAGTTTCATCGGCACCTTGTACATCATGACCATAGATACCAAATGCCGGTAGCCCCTTTTGTGCATGGCTCGCTAAAACGGAAGCCAAATAAACTGCGCCTGGTCTTTCTGTACCATTGAACCCCCATACACCTTTTATCGTCATTGGATCCATATCCATCGTTTCTGCACCATAACACCAACAAGGTGTAACAGTTAATGTGATATCAACGCCTTCTTTTTTAAATTGCGCAGCACATGCAGCAGATTCTGCTACACGACCAATTGTTGTATCGGCAATAACGACCTTAACAGGTTTACCGTTAGAATATTTCAAATTTTCAGCAAATAAATTTGCGGCAGCTTTCGCCATATTCATCGTTTGTGTTTCTAAGGATTCTCTTACTTTTAAGATACCTCTTCTAGCATCGATTGTGGGTCTAATACCAATTACAGGATAGTCACCAATTAATCTGCTCTTTGCCATTTTTAAAAGCCTCCATTTTATAATTTTTGTTGTTTTTTCTTTGTTCTTACTTGTTTTATCTGTTTTTAATTATAGCATTGAACATTTTTTGTTTCTTGTGATATAATCAGAAAAAATATAATAATATTCACTTTTAAAATAATTTTTAGAAAATTCTTTATTTCTTGTTTTTAAGTAATATTAGTTATCATATATTTCATTTTTCTGTATAAAAGTATGAAAAAGTATAACAATATTCACTTTTTATAAAACAGGAGGCATTATAATGAAACATGAAGGATATAACGAATCCAGACAAAGAGGTCGGTTTGACTTTCCCATAGAGTTTCATGCCGTTACCTATCACCATCCCCGCTACAATATGCCATATCATTGGCATATTGAATGCGAACTCATTCGCATTTTACAGGGCGAGTACTTTTTTTCTCTAAATGAAACAGAGGTGCAAGCGAAAGCTGGCGACATTCTATTTATCAGCGATGGTATCGTTCATGGAGGCTATCCCAAAGATAGTAGCTGTATCTATGAATGCATCGTATTCGATATGAATTCGCTATTAAAAGATAATAATATTTGCAAAAATATAATTCAAAATATTCTCGAACACAATTTACTCATAAACCATTACTTTACTGAAGAAAATGACAGCATTCATCAAACCATCTGGAATCTATTTGATGCCATGAGTAAACAAAAAAGCGGCCATGAATTTATAGTCCAAGGCTCGCTTTATCATTTTATCGGACTGGTCCTTGAGCAAAAACTCTACGCATCCAAAGACCACAATTTGAGTGGCAAATATAAACATATCAAACAATTAAAACAAGCTTTTCGATTGATTGACTCCTCATACAGCTCTGCCATCTCCCTTGAAGAAATGGCAAATACAGCAGGACTATCACCAAAATACTTCTGCAAGTTCTTCCAAAAGATGACACACCGTACACCGATTGATTACCTCAACTATTATCGTATCGAATGCGCCTGCAAAAAACTGACAACGAGTGGTCTCTCTGTAACCGAAACAGCTTATGAATGCGGTTTCAACGATCTTAGCTATTTCATAAAAACCTTCAAAAAATATAAAGGTACCACTCCAAATAAATATATAGCAATGATCAACGCCGCAAAAGACATTGCTTTGTTAAAGGAAAATCTAGGTATGTCAAGGGACGGCAGGCCGTGAAAAACTACTCTCCTTTTCTTTTATGTTAAATAAACGATAATATCATGCCCACCTGGCTCGAATCGAAGTGCTGATTATCCAATTTCCAACTTTATTTTCGATAAATCAGAAGGAGCTAACCAACAAGTCTGTGAATGATCACCATTATAATCGCTCATTTCATCAATTGCATTGAGATCGGAAGAAGATACACTCTCATCCTCCAAATCTCCAATAACGGCAACCACTCTTAAATCCCTCCCTGCGGCCCCATAAAGCATAGCTTTCCCATTAAACTCTTCAAAGCCATGCTTCGCTGCCATATACTCTGTTACTATTTCTAGAATATCATCTTGATTATATTTAAGTATTATCTTTTTGCCCATTGAAACGCCCTCTCTTTGCCTGCCTTTTTACTAAAAAGTTTGTTAGAAAACTATCCTGCTTAAATAACTATAATAATACATTTTCTCTTTTTTTACCTCTGCAAAAAGGTATATTTTTTTATATTGAGATTGCTCGCGAAATAGTAAAGATAATCGCGGAAGGATAGCCAATAAATGGACGACATTCTTGAAAAAGCATTGAGTTAATGACTAAGGGTGCTGGAAAATCTCTTTCCAGCACCCTTAGTTATTAAGCTTTTGTATAAGAATATCAGCTTACTATTAAAATAAGACTTTATGTAAAGCACTGTGAGGTGCTGGCAATACGAGTTGATCGACTAAGAATCCGCTGTCATGTATGGCATTGCTGCCAGCCTTAATGGCAGCGGTTACCGCTCCTACGTCGCCAGTTAGTGTCACCATAGCTTTGCCGCCCATTCCTCTTGCCAGGCGAACTTCAATCAATTCTACATTGGAAGCTTTTACTGCCGTATCTGCTGCAATAATTGCGGACGCTACGGAATAGCTTTCAATTACCCCCAGAGATCTTACTTCTTTGACTTCGGTACAGCCTGACAATGCTGGAAAAATACTATCATGCAAATTAGGAAGTATAAATTCATCCACAACATTTTCAGCGCCGCTTACTGCCGATCCACTTCTGACTGCGCTTTGGACGGCTCCTACATCACCTGCAACCATGACAACATACTTGCCAGGGCACATGGCTTGTGCCATAAGTATCTCTACGTTGGCTGCCTTTAGCATGGCATCTGCTGCTAAAAGACCTCTGGTAATATTTTTTAATTCTAATAGACCAATAGCACGCTTCATTTTTATGTCCCCCCTGTTATCCTAAACCGCCCGGATACCAATACTAGTGTCTACCCTACAGATCTCTCCAGATATACTGGCATGTAAATTAGCTCCTACCGCTGCGCCTTCAGGTATAGCTCCAATTAAATCACCTTTTTTAACCATATCTCCTACTTTAACAATTGGTAAGGCTGGCGCTCCAATATGCTGAGAGAGAGGCAACGTAACTTCTTTTGCAACCACCTCGTTTGCACTCAGTGGTGCTTTTACATCATATTGAGCAATACCGAGACGTGCTGTCAAACGTTTGGTAGGAATTAAACGATTTATACGGGTTGACAGAGCCTGCTGTGGTTTATTGTTATGAGGATTTTTTATCCCGGCTTTTCCCAATTGCTTTTTCAACTCTGCATTCACTCTGCGGGGAGATAAACCCATGGAACAGCCAAAGGTATCACATGCACCACATTCTGAACACAACAAGGCACGAGAAAAAATAGCCGACTCACCTACCTGCCCTTTACCAATCGCCTGCATGATACGATGAGGTTCCAAACTATGACCTAACAGGTGGCGCGGACAAACATCAGTACAGGCTAAACAATTACAGCATACTGCCTTCGCCCGATTGGCAATCATCTGCCATGTTGTATTTTTTTGTGTAATTAAGGAATGATCCATAGGTAAGACCAAGATGCCTCCTGTAGTTTTGGTAACGGGTGCATCTGCGGTAATTAATTTTCCCATCATCGGACCACCGTCAATGATCGCATAAGGGTTCACAAGTGCTCCCCCTGCCAAAGCAATCAGTTCCTGTACTTTCATACCAATGGGCACTTTTAATGTGATTGGTTTGGCCACGGCACCGCTAACTGTAACATATTTATCCGTTACGCCTTGGCCTTTTAAAGCGTCTGCAATATTGATTAGGGTCTCAACATTAGCCACTACCACTCCTACGTGGAGAGGTATACCGCCTTCAGGTACAATTCGGCCCGTGACTTCATGAACAAGTACTTGTTCATCTCCTGCTGGATAAATGTCAGGTAAAAAGAACAATTCAATTTCCTGCTCACCTATCTCTTTTATAGCAGCCTGAAGGTTTTTTGTGGCTTCTTCGTACTTACGTTTTAGACCAATATAACCACGTTTTGCACCAGTGGCTAGCATCACTGTTTTCAAGCCTAGAACCATCTTCGTACTTTCTGCTGCCATGATATGCTGATGAGCTCTTAATAAAGGTTCGCATTCCGCACCATTAACAATCACAAATTCAACAGCAGCGTTGATTTTAACATGGGTAGGGAAACCAGCTCCGCCAGCACCCACTACACCTGCTGCTTTTACCGCGGCGACAATCTCGTCACGCATTTTCTATCAGCTCCCAAACTTTCATCTATCCACTGACTAATCGCTCTAAGACTCCCCTTTATACAATTGGAAGCATTAGAGCGACTAAGCCCGAAGGATAAGTAGAACTCTGATTCAGATGGAGTAAAGACTCTCCATCTGAATCAAGAATTTTTTCAATTAAACAATGGAGAAAGCATCAACGAGAACGCATCGTCTTTGCCGAGTAAAGCTGCGTGGTGAGGTTATTCCTTCACCTGTTGGACCAGCAAGAGTAAAGCTGGTAAAGCCTTCTCCGCCTACTCCAATTCCCGCATAGGAAGGAGCATTCTTGACAAAAATGGTCGTTTCAACCGCTCTGGCAAATCGGGTTAAGTGATCAACGTTTTTAGAGTGCATCGCTGCTGTATGGCGATTGCCATGCTCTACTCTTACAGCCACTTCAATGGCTTCATCAATGTCTTTTACCTGCACTACTGGTAATACAGGCATCATTAGCTCTTCAATAACAAAAGGATGGTCTGCTGGTGTTTCGCATAGAACAACTCGTACACTATCCGGTACATCAATACCAATTTTGCTTAGTAGATACTTTGCATCTTTACCAACATAATCTTTATTAATACCATAGCTTCTTTTCGGCTTATCAGTGCAGCCTTCTGCTATCTTTTCTTCCTGCACTGTCATGATAACGTCAAGCAGGCGATCAATATTGGATCCTGAAATAAGATATGCACCATATTTTTGCATGTAGGTAATCAATCGATCTGCAATCGATCCTATGGCAATTACTTCTTTTTCTGCGATACAAGGCAAGTTATTATCAAAGGAGCATCCTGCAACAATATCCCGAGCTGCCTTTTCAATATCTGCAGTTTCATCTACGATGACAGGAGGATTGCCAGCCCCTGCACCAATGGCTTTCTTACCAGAAG
>Ga0316600_10000795_pt1 | contig 14761 bp, 9 predicted proteins | sample OWC_soil_day5_CT_FD_207652 | JGI IMG/M metagenome (GOLD analysis project Ga0316600, IMG submission 207652) | Wetland soil microbial communities from Old Woman Creek delta, Ohio, United States - OWC_soil_day5_CT | ecosystem: Environmental > Terrestrial > Soil > Wetlands | place: USA: Ohio... | reverse complement strand
ACCCGACCCGTCAGGGCATGGACCAGACGCTTACGCTCAGCCATGCCGGGGGTGGGCTCTACCGCACGTCGCTGCCCGCCATGCCGGCTGGCAAATGGCACGCCCAGCTGACCGAACCCGCTTCCACCTGGCGGCTTTCCGGCGTGCTGCACACCCCGTTCAGCCAGCCCGTCACACTCAAGACGGATGCTGAATCCACCGTTCAATCACAGGGAGACTGAAATGGACGTCGTACTTGCCTTGTTGTTTACCAGCCCGATTGGCCTGCTAAGCCTGTTCACCATCCTGTTCATCATCGGCATGGGGTTTTACCTGTCGGCATGGTTCAAGCGCAAGATGAACAACCCGGAAGAATAATCACCAAACGACGAGGAGTCCGCCATGATGCAGCGCCTGATCCACATTATGTGGCCGTCCTTCCTCGTTGCCGGGGTGGCCGACATCATCTTCACCACCCTGTTCGACCCGCTCGAGATCATGTATCGCGGCGAGGCGTTGATCGAACACCGCATCGGCGCCTACACCGTCGGTTTCTTCGTGTTCTGGCTGCTGGGCATCGCCTCCAGTGCCATGACCTGCTACTTCCAGCGCGGCGCGGATGAAATCAATCGCTGCCCACTGCCACCGCGCAGCAGGCCCGACGGTTGTCCCAAGCGCGACGACGGCAGCGGTTGCTGCTGACGCCCCTTCTCAGGCCGTCCGCGAATAGCGCGGCTGATTGCTCGCCGCCTCCTTCAGGTAGCGGTCGAAGCACATGCCGATGTTGCGCAGGAACAGCCGGCCACTTTGCGTGACGCTGATCCTGCTCGGAGCAAGGGTCACCAGACCGTCGTCTGCCAGCGGACGCAGATCGGCGAGCGCATCGGCAAAATAGTCGGTGAAGGCAATGTTCCATTCCTTGCCGAAGGCCGCGAAATCGAGTTCGAGGTCGCACATCACGCGGGTAATCGCATCACGCCGGATCTGGTCGTCGCGCGTGAGCTTCAGACCGCGCTCGACCGCAAAGCCGGTGGCAGCGACCCGCTCCTCATAGCGTTTGAGACTTTTCTCGTTCTGCATGTAAACGTCGGCGGTCTGGCTGATGCTGGAGGCACCGAAAGCCAGGATGTCGCAATTCTTGTGCGTGGTGTAGCCCTGGAAATTGCGCCACAGGGTCTTGTTCTGTTGCGCACGCACCAGTTCATCTTCGGGGCGGGCAAAGTGATCCAGCCCGATGTTGACGTAGCCTGCCGCACCCAGCGCCTCGTTGACCGCCTGCTGCAACCCCAGACGCGTCGCCGAATCGGGCAGTTCGGCTTCGTTGATCAGGCGCTGGTGTTTTTTCAGCCAGGGCACGTGGGCATAGGCAAACACCGCCAGGCGATCAGGCGCCCACACCGCCACCCGTTCCAGCGTGCGGCTGAAACTCTCGACGGTCTGCTTGGGCAGGCCGACGATCAAGTCCAAGTTGATGCTCGAAAACCCCAGTTCGCGCGACCAGTCGAGCACCTGCTGAATTAGGAGTTCCGATTGGATCCGGTTGACCGCCTGCTGCACGTCCGGATCCATGTCCTGCACGCCGAACGACAGGCGGTTGAAACCGCACTCGCGCAGGGCGACCAGATGCTCGCGCGTCAGTTCACGCGGATCGACTTCGCAACTGATTTCGGCGTCAGGCGTCAGCGTGAAATGCTGCCGCATCATCGCCATCAGGCGACGGATGTCATCGGGATTCAGGTAGGTGGGCGTGCCGCCACCCCAGTGCAGCTGACGTACCCGCCGCGCCGGATCCACCAATTGGGCCGTGTGCGCCATTTCCCGCTCGAGCATGGCCAGGTAGGGCTGGGTTTTACTGTAATCGCGGGTCGCCACCATGTTGCAGCCGCAGTAGTAGCACAGCGAATCGCAGAAAGGGATATGGGCGTAGAGGGAAAGCCCGCGGTCTGGCGCCGCCGCGCTCAGTGCCTCGACCCAGTCCGCCTCGCCGAATCCCGCATGGAAATACGGCGCAGTGGGGTACGAGGTATATCGTGGACCGGGCACGCTGTATTTCTGAAGCAGTTCCAGAGTCGTCGACGTCATTTTGGCGCCCTCATAACAGATAGCGCTATCTTTTTATCACAGCGCGGAGTTGAAATCCAGTGCGCAACCGCGCCGGGGGAAGGCGCCGCGCCGGCATTCGCCAGCATCCGCAGGATTGCGGGTTGGGGACCGGCGGTAACCGCCATTCCGGCGATCCTGATTGCCAGTCTAGTCTGCCGGAGCCGCGCGATTTCGCCCAACGGTGCGCGTCTGCATGCTCGCGAGGTCGGTCTACATGGCAGTCAGGTGTTTGCGTGGCTGCTGATGTCGCTCGTGCCTGGCCTGCGATTCCGCACGGCGCCTCAAGTCGTCACGGCACCGTAATTTTCAGCGCACCGAACTCGTCGTTGTACAGCCCCACTTCGTCGCCCGAGGCAAACTGCCAGCCTTCCAGGTGCCCAAAGTCAGTGCTGGACTTGGGTTCCAGATCGAGCTTGTAGCGGCGTGCCGTCGACAGCGTGGGGTTGCGCACCGCGAGGACCACGGTGAGGTAACGCTCACTGGTATTTTCGATCACCGCAACCAGTCCCTTGCCCAGCATGGAGGAACGGAAATTGATGACAACCGGCAGCGCCGGCTTGGCGGAAATCGCCGCCTGGTAATCGGATTCCTTGTAAGACAGTTGGGCCTTGAGCTGTTCGATTTCGCGCAGGCTGTTGGTCAGCTGGTTGCGCGTTTCGATCAGGTAACGCTCGGCCTGCTGGCGCGCTTCGACTTCCTTCGACAGGCGGCGCTTCACTCCGTCGAGATCGACATGCAGCATGAAGGCATACAGCACCAGCCCGCATGCCAGCAGAAACAGCGCGACGTTCAGGCTGACCGAGATGATAAGCCCACGCCGCCGGCTCCGATTGCCGTCTGAAGGCTCACTGGCTGAAGAGGCGGCCATCTCGCTCTGCGCGCTCAACCGGTGTTGCGCATCCCGGCGGCGATGGCGTTGATCGACCGTTTGAGCGGCGTCAGCCAGGTGTCCTGCTCGGACTCCCACACGCTGCCGCTACGATAGCGTTTCAACATGCGCACCTGGATGTGATTGATGGGATCCATGTAGGGACGGCGGCGCGAAATCGACAGCGCCAGGGACGGGTTTTCTTCAAGCAGCGTCTCGATCTGCGCGACCTGCTTGACTCCGGCGACGGTACTCAGGAACTCGTCCGCGATCGTGCGGTAGATGGTCATGGTGTCGGGATGCTCGCACAGGCGCGCATACTCCTCGGCGATTTCCATGTCGGCCTTGGTCAGCGCCATCTGCACGTTGGACAGCAGACCCCGGAAGAACGGCCACTCGCGGTACATCGTTTGCAGACGTGCCAGCCCTTCCGGATGGCCATCGATAAACCCCTTCAGGGCGCTGCCGATGCCGTACCAGGCAGGCAGGGTGTGGCGCGACTGCGCCCAGCCGAACACCCATGGAATCGCCCGAATCGAGCCCAGCGAGCGGTCGGCCTTCTTGCGATGCGACGGTCGGCTGCCGATATTGAGCAGGCCGATTTCGGTGACCGGGGTGCTCTCGTAGAAATAATCGATGAAGCCCGGCATCCCGATCAGCGAACGGTAGGCCGCCTCGCCTGCGGCCGCCATGTCGCGCATCCAGTCCAGATAGTCCTGCGGATAACGCACCGCGCTGTGCGCCAGCGCGGTGGCGCTGGCCTTGAGCAGGCCGGTGACGCCCATGCCGATTTCGTAGTTGGCGGTTTCCGGATTGCTGTACTTGTAATACAGCATCTCGCCTTGCTCGGTGAACTTGATTTCACCGTTCACGGTGCCGGGCGGCTGCGACAGGATCGCATCATAGGTAGGACCACCGCCGCGTCCCACCGTGCCGCCGCGGCCATGGAACAGGCGGCATTCGACGCCGTGCCGTTGGGTCAGCGCGATGATGGAAAGCTGCGCCTGATACAGGTTCCAGTTCGACGCCAGAATGCCGCCGTCCTTGCAGGAATCCGAATAGCCCAGCATCACTTCCTGAAGGTTGCCGTTGGCCGTTACCAGCGCGCGGTACGCCTTGTTCGACAGCAACTGGTCGAGGATGGCCTGGCTGCGCTGCAGGTCGTCCACCGTCTCGAACAGCGGGGCGACCAGGATGCGGCAGAACCAGTCGCGCCCGTTGTGGCCGCACAAGCCCACCAGCCGCGCCAGCAGCATCACTTCCATCACGTGGGACGCGCTGTGCGTCATCGAAATCACATAGGCGCCGAACACTTCGTCACCCACTTCGGCCTGCAGCTTGGCCATGCGCCGGAATACCGCGAGGGCTTCGCGTGCCTCGTCATCCAGGGCAGCATCGTTCACCGTGATGGGATCGATATGACCGATCCAAGCGGCCAGGCGATGCAGGCGCTCGGCTTCGGCGGCGCCGACGTAATCGAAATCGGGGTCGATTTGCTGCAGCACGGCAACGACCGTCCGGGTGTGCACCGTCGACTCCTGGCGGATGTCGAGCTGCAGCAGGTGGAAGCCGAAGCTTTCGACCAGCCGGATCAGTGCCTGCAGATCCTGCATGGCGACATTGCGATCGCCATGGCTGATCAGCGAGTCGCGCAGCAGAGTGAGATCGTCGAGGAAAGCCGTGGCGTTTGCATAGGCCAGGTGCGAGGTGAAGCTCGGCACATCGGCCAGGCATTGATGGACGTAGGACAGGTTGGCATCCAGCCGCGCCAGCATGATCGCCGCCATGCGGCGGTAGGGCTCGCGGCTGTATATCTGCACCGCGGTGCCGAGGAACACCTGTTCGCCGAACTCGGCCTCATATTCGTTCAGCCGCTCCAGGAAGGCTTCCGACGGGGTGCACCAGTCACGGCTGTGGGTCAGCGTCTGCCGCAGTTCCAGCACCCGCGCGCGATATTCATCGAGCGCCGCCTGCATCTGCGTGTGCACCGTCCACTCGGTGACATCCGCAGTCACGAACGGGTTGCCGTCGCGATCGCCGCCGATCCACGAACCGAAGCGGATAAAGCTCGGCACGCTGATCGGGGCGACACCATCGGCGTCCACGCCGTAATGCTTGCGCAGCGCCTTTTCGAAAAAGTAATAGGCTTTCGGCACCGCCTCGAACAGGCTCTCCCGCACGTAATACAGGCCATTGCGCACTTCATCGCGCACTTCGAGCTTGGCGGTGCGCAGCTCGTCGGTGCGCCACATCACCTGGATCTCGGCGGACAGTTGCGCTTCCAGCTCGCGCTGATCGTTCACCCCGAGAATGGGGCTGTAAAGCTGGTCGCAGATCAGGAACACCCGGCGCATGCCTTCCATCACCGCGCGGCGGCGCGCTTCGGTTGGGTGCGCAGTAAACACCGGCGCGTAATGCAGGCGCTCGACCATGCCCTGCAGGGTGTCCACCGACAAGCCCTGCGCCCTGAGATCGGCCACGGTGCGGTCGAACGAGCCTTCCCATAGCGCCATGCCGTGCGACAGCATGCGCCGGCGGTTGCGGTGGGCGAAGCTTTCTTCCGCCACGTTGACCAGCTTGAAATAGCTGGAGAACGCGCGCACCACGAGTTCGACCTTGCCGGCCGGCATGGCGTCGATCAACGCCATCAGTTCGGTGCGGCGCTGCTGGTCTTCCTGCTGATGCAGGTCGGCAAAACCCCGGCGCAGGGTTTCCACCGTCTCGAACACGTCTTCGCCGGCAAACTGCAGCAACACCTGGCCGAGCAGGGTGCCAAGCAGCTTGACCTGGGCGCGCAGGTGGTCATCCGTAAGCAGGGTTTCAGGTGCATTCATGGCAGGGGAATCAAGGCCCGGCACAGCCGGATTGCGTGAGACAAAGGCTTGCATTTTCTCATAGTCAGCGGTCATCACCCAACCGCGCGGCGTGCATTGCGGAACATCCGCAACCACGGGCTGGCACCGGTCATGCCTTGCGGCCGCCACGACAGCTGCGCGGCGCGGAAGACCCGCTCCGGATGCGGCATCAGAATGCTGAAGCGGCCATTCGCGGTGGTGAAACCGGTGAGCCCTCCGGCCGAGCCGTTCGGGTTCAACGGATAGGTTTCGGTCGGCGCACCCCGATGGTCGACGTAGCGCAGCGTGGACAGGGCCTGAGCGGCATGCGCCGGATCGCGGAAAACGACCCGGCCTTCGCCATGCGACACCACGATCGGCATCACCGAGCCAGCCATGTCGGCAAAGAAAATCGAAGGCGACGCCAGCACCTCGACCAGCGCGAAACGCGCCTCGAACTGTTCCGACAGGTTGCGTTCGAAACGCGGCCAGGCCTCCGCGCCCGGGATCAGGTCGTGCAACTGGCTCATCATCTGGCAACCGTTGCACACCCCCAGGGCGAAGGTGTCGCCACGCTGGAAGAACGCGGCGAACTGGTCGCGCGCGCGCGGGTTGAACAGAATCGACTTGGCCCAGCCGCCGCCCGCCCCCAGCACATCGCCATAGCTGAAGCCGCCGCAAGCCGCCAGCCCGGCGAAGTCGGCAAGACTCACCCGGCCTGAGAGGATATCGCTCATGTGCACATCGACTGCCGCAAAGCCGGCCGCATCGAACGCAGCGGCCATCTCGACCTGGCCATTGACGCCCTGCTCGCGCAGCACCGCCACCCGCGGACGCTTGCCGCTGGCGATGAAGGGGGCGGCGATGTCGGCCGCGACGTCGAAGCTTGGCGCATAGCGCAGGCCGGGGTCGCCGGCGTCGGCGTGGCGCGCGAATTCCTGCTCGGCGCACACCGGGTTGTCGCGCAATTTCGCCATTTCGCAGCTGGTGCGCGCCCACGCGCCTTGCAAGTCGGTGCGCGCCTCGTCGAGGATCAGCCGGTCGTCACGCAACACCCGTACACGGTCCAGCGCATTGACCTGGCCGACAACATAGAACTCGCCGCGCAGCCCGGCATCGAAGAAAGCCTGCATGACCGACTGGGTGTCGGCACGGCGAACCTGCAACACGGCGCCGGCTTCCTCGTTGAACAGCACGTTGAAAATGCGTTCCGAATAGCCACGCGCATCGAGCGCCTCGGGTTCCGGCAGGCCTTCGTCCTCCACCTCGTGGCGAATCTGGTCCAGGCACAGTTCGTCGACGTCGAGGTCCACGCCGCAATGCCCGGCAAAAGCCATTTCGCACAGCGCGGCGAACAGGCCGCCGTCGGAACGGTCGTGATAGGCCAACAGCTTGCCGGCGGCGTTCAGCGCCTGCACGGTGTCGAAGAACGCACCCAGTCTCGCAGCTGCGGGGGCATCCGGGCAGCGGTCACCCACCTGCTTGTAGGCTTGCGCAAAACTCGACGCCCCCAGGCGATTCTTGCCCAGCCCCAGATCGATCAGGATGAGATCGCTGTCACCGCAATCGGTACGCAACTGCGGAGTGAGGTGGGCGGTCGCATCGGGGGTGGTGGCAAACGCCGAGATCACCAGCGAGATCGGCGAGGTCACCATCTTCCTTTCGGCGCCGTCCTGCCACACGGTCTTCATGCTCATCGAATCCTTGCCGACCGGGATCGAGATGCCGAGCGCCTGGCAATAATTCGAGACCGCCGCCACCGTATCGAACAGCGCGGCATCCTCGCCCGGATGGCCGGCCGGCGCCATCCAGTTGGCGGACAGCTTGACCCGGGGCAGGCCGTCCACCCGCGCGGCAGCCAGGTTGGTGATCGCCTCGACGATCGCCATGCGCCCCGATGCCGGGGCGTCGATCAATGCCAGCGGCGCCTTTTCACCGATGGAAAACACTTCCCCCAGCGTAGTCTGATAGCCCGCGAGGGTGATCGCGCAATCGGCCACCGGCACCTGCCACGGCCCCACGCACTGGTCGCGGGCAGTCAGCCCACCGACGCTGCGGTCGCCGATCGAAATCAGGAACATCTTCGACGCCACACCAGGCATCGCCAGCACCCGATAAGCCGCCTCCTTGAGGTCGATGCCCTCTACCACCAACGGTGAAAGCGCTGCGGTCTGATGCGCGACTTCGCGCGTCATCTTGGGCGGCTTGCCGAGAATCACATCCAGGCTCACGTCCACCGGCGCGTTCTGGAAGTGGCGATCGGTCACCAGCAGATGATTCTCCTCGGTCGCTTCGCCGAGCACCGCGAACGGGCAGCGCTCGCGCTCGCAGATCGCGCGGAATTCGTCCAGGCGCGCCGGCGGAATCGCCAGCACGTAGCGCTCCTGCGCCTCGTTGCACCAGATTTCGCGCGGCGACATGCCGCTCTCTTCCGACGGTGCCGCGCGCAGTTCGAAGCGCCCGCCTTTGCCGCCGCCGTGCACCAGTTCGGGCAGCGCGTTCGACAGCCCGCCGGCACCGACGTCGTGAATCGACAGGATCGGGTTCGCTTCACCGAGCTGCCAGCAGCGGTCGATGACTTCCTGCGCGCGCCGTTCCATCTCGGGGTTGCCGCGCTGCACCGAATCGAAGTCGAGGTCCGCGGCGTTGGCGCCGGTATCCATCGACGAGGCGGCGCCGCCGCCGAGGCCGATCAGCATGCCGGGGCCGCCGAGCTGAATCAGCAGGGTGCCGGTGGGCAGCAGTTTCTTGTGCACGTGGTCGTCGCGGATGCTGCCGACGCCGCCTGCCAGCATGATGGGCTTGTGGTAGCCGCGCCGCTGCGCGGCAACGGTTTCCTCGAAGGTGCGGAAATAGCCGGCCAGGTTGGGCCGGCCGAACTCGTTGTTGAAGGCTGCGGCACCGATCGGGCCTTCAAGCATGATCGCGAGCGGGGTGACGATGCGGTCCGGCTTGCCATAGGGGCCGGTTTCCCACGGCTGTTCGAAGCCGGGAATGTTGAGGTTGGACACCGAGAAGCCGGCGAGGCCTGCCTTGGGCTTGGAGCCGATGCCGGTCGCGCCCTCATCGCGGATTTCGCCGCCGCTGCCCGTGGCCGCGCCGGGAAACGGCGAAATCGCCGTCGGGTGGTTGTGGGTTTCCACCTTCATCAGCACGTGAGTCAACTCGCTGCTGTAGGCGTAGCTGCCGTCGGCGCGCGGGTAGAAGCGCTCGATCTGCGCGCCTTCGATGACCGAGGAGTTGTCGGAATACGCCACCACCGTGCCCTCGGGATGGGCGGCGTGGGTGTCGCGAATCATGCCGAACAGCGACTTCGCCTGCGCCGCACCGTCGATCACCCACGAGGCGTTGAAAATCTTGTGGCGGCAGTGCTCGGAATTGGCCTGCGCGAACATCATCAGCTCGACATCGGTGGGATTGCGCCCGATGCGGGTGAAGGCGTCGACCAGGTAATCGACCTCGTCGTCCGACAACGCCAGTCCGAGGCTGCGATTGGCGTCCTGCAGCGCGGCACGGCCACCCGTCACCACGTCGACCGTGGTCAGTTCACGCGGCGGCACGTGCTGGAACAGCACCTGCGCGTCGTTCAGAGAGGCCATCACGGCTTCTGTCATGCGGTCGTGCAGCAGCGGCAGAAGCATCGCCAGCACCTCTCCCGGCAACGCCGCACCCTGCGCATCGCACAGGCGGTAGGCCACCCCGCGCTCGATGCGCCGCAACTGCGTGAGACCGCTGTTTCTGAGAATGTCCGTGGCCTTGGACGACCACGGTGAAATCGTGCCCGGCCGCGGCGTCACCAGCAGCTGCACCTCTGCCGCCACCGGGGTGTCGGTGGGAGTACCGTAATCCAGCGTCCTCGCCAGTTGCTGCGTGGCCGCTGCATCCAGTTCGGCGTCCAGTTCCAGGAAATGCCAGTAGCGCGCCGTCAGCTCGCCCAGGACGACCCCGAGCCGGGCGGCCTCCTGGCGGATTTTGTCGATGCGGAAGGAGGACAGCGCGGCACTGCCGGGGAGCGAAACGATGGAAGACATGAGCGTCTTTGCAAACAGGGCAAAGACACTATTTTAGCTGATCGGAGTGCTTGGCCGGGCCGGACTGTCAGCGAAGGCCAGCCCGTTCCTGCCAGATTTCAAGGCATTCGAGGCCGCAGAAATAATGAACGTAGTCCTGCGCATCGGTCAGCTTGACCGCGTCGCCCGGTATTTCCTTCAGACAGACTTCGCAACTCAAAACCGTACAACTGTCTTCGTCAGAGCATTGCGCCACCAAGGCTCCGGCAGGGGTGCGATGACGGGTATCCATAGGACATTCCCCCATGAACTCGAATGCTCTGCAGTGTAGGTCGCCCGCCCGGTCTTGCAAGCCTCCGGGCAGGCCGGTGCGGCAGGCCTCAGTAGCCTGCGTCCTTGAGCGCCAGCTTGATCACCTTGTAGTCCGCTTCCTTGTCGATCACGAATCCGGTCACCTTGCTGTGGATGGTTTTCTGCAGCGACTGGACCGCTTTCGGACTGAGCGCAACGGCCGCAGCGCCGAGTTTGTTCTGCTCAGCGGGGGTGAGGCGATTGCTCGCCATCAGGGTGAAATCCGGCGTGTTGGGCAAGGAATGCCAGACCTCGAATTCGCCTTTTGCCACCAGTGCCTCAGCCGCTTTGCTGCGCAGGCTCCCCGCCTGGGCGTGATTGCGCTCCATGGCCAGAGACACGTCTTCCTGGGTCTTGAAGTTCAGGATCTTGACGCTGTCCTGGTTGTGTCGCTTGAGGGTATAGCGGGCCATCACATCCAGCCACGATTCCTTCTCGGTCAGCGCGACCGTGGCGACCTCCGCACCCTTGCGACGCACCAGCACCCCGGTGGCCTGATCCTTCACCCGGGCCACGGGAGAATAATCACTGTCCAGCACGGACACCGCTACCGACGGTGGAACGAAATACAGGTCCAGACGCCCCTTGTCCAGGGAACGCAGGGCGGTCTTGATGGTGCGGAACAAGGTCAGTTTGGGTTCCACCCCCAGCGATGCAGCAAGCGCCTGGGCAAAGGGCATGGCCGCCGCACGGAACTCGTCCATGAAAATATCCGCCTTGCCGGTTCCGGGGTAAATCCCGATGCTGAGTTCTGCATCATCGGCATGCGCCACCAGCGGCAACGCCGGAAGCAGGGTCAGCCCCGCCAGAAAGCTCCGTCGTTTCATATCAGTCTCCGTTTTTTAGGACACAGCCACTACGGCCATTTGGCTGCCCGCTTAAGCCCCTGCGCGGTGGTTTTTTTTGACCAGCAACGGGGTTTCCGGGGTCCTGGCGCGTCTTTCCTCCAAGCCCGGTGCCGACACGCGCGGTACGTTACTAAGCCCCCCGGTCACGAGCGTCTGTGCATTCAATCGCGCAAACGCAAGCTCAGGTTTAAGATGCCTGTCTTGAACGACGCCCGCCGGAATCCGATGATGAGTTTTTCCGCCCTGTCTGAACGTTTCGCCCCTTCCTGACCGTCGCGCCCTCATGCCCTCTTCGCTCCTGTCCCTCGTCTCACCGCCGCTCTTCCTGGCACGCGACATCCGCAGCATCGACCGGCAATGGGCGGCTTCCCACCCCGACGTCTCGTTGATGGAGAAGGCAGGCTCAGCCACCGCGGAACTGGCCGGGACACTGGCCAGCGAATCGGGAGGGGCGGTGCTGGTCCTGGTCGGTCCCGGCAACAATGGCGGCGATGCGCTGGTTGCCGCGCGCCTGCTCGCCTCGCAAGGCTTCCGCGTGACCGCCGTCAGCCGTGCCGACCCCGCTCGCCTGCCACCAGATGCCGCACGTGCCTGGGCCGCCTGGCGTGAAAGCGGCGGCACGATCCTGCCGGACATCCCGTCCTCGCAACGATTCAGCCTCGTCATCGACGGTCTGTTCGGCGTCGGCCTAACACGGGGCGTGGCCGGCGACGAGGCGCGCTGGGTCGCACTGGCCAATCTCCTGAGTTGCCCCAAACTGGCGCTCGACGTGCCGAGCGGGCTCGACAGCGACAGCGGGCGCATCCACGGTTGCGCCCTGCGCGCCGACCACACCCTCAGCTTTCTCGGCCTCAAGCCCGGTCTCTTCACCGCCGACGGACCGGATTGCGCTGGAGAACTGCATCTCGAGACCCTTGGCGTCGACCCGTCTGAACTTCCCGCCACCCATGGCATCGCGTTGACTCAACTCGAGAGCCGCCACCGCCTGCCCGCGCGCGCACGCAACAGCCACAAGGGCCTGTACGGCCATGTCGGCGTCATCGGCGGCAGCAGTGGGATGGTGGGGGCCTGTCTGATCGCCGGTCGCGCCGCGCTACAGCACGGGGCAGGCCGTGTCACCCTGGGCACACTGGACGAGCGCATCGTGGTCGACTACAGCGAGCCGCGGCTGATGTTTGCAGTTCCTGAAGAGCTTCTCGACGCGAAACTGAGCGTGCTGGCGATCGGCCCCGGCCTGGGTCAAAACACGCGCGCACATGCGCTGCTAGAAGCCGCATTCGCAGCACCCTGCCCGCTGGTGCTGGATGCCGACGCGCTGAACCTGCTGGCGAACGATCCCGAACTGGCCAGACAGGCTGGCCGCCGCAGCCACCCCACCCTGCTCACCCCGCATCCGGGCGAAGCCGCGCGCCTGCTTGGCGTGGCCGCTGCAGACATTCAGGCGAACCGCATCGAATCCGCGCAGCAACTATGCGGCCGCTATCACGCACATGTCGCACTCAAGGGTGCCGGCACCGTGATCGTGCACCCCGGCGGCCGCTACGCCGTCAACACCAGCGGAGGGCCCTGGCTGGCCCAGGCCGGCTCAGGCGACCGCCTTACCGGCATGGTGGCCGCATTATTGGGGCAGGGAATGGCAACCGGCGATGCGCTGGAAGCCGCCGTCTGGCTGCATGGCAGCGCTGCGACGGACTGATCAGCAGATGCGGGCTTTCAGATACGCCGCAAAGTCTTCACTGACTTCGCTGTGCTTCAGCGCGTACTCCACCGTGGCCTGCAGATACCCCAGCTTGCTGCCGCAGTCGTAGCGGATGCCGTCGAAGGCATAGGCCAGCACCTGCTGCTCTTTCAGCAAGGCAGCGATGGCGTCGGTAAGCTGCAATTCTCCGCCGGCACCGGGCTTGAGATGCTGGATGTGATGGAAGATGCGCGGGGTAAGAATGTAGCGCCCGACCACGCCGAGGTTGGACGGCGCGTCTTCGGGCCTGGGTTTTTCAACAATCGCGTTCACCCGCGATACGCGCTCGGCCATCGAGGTGGCATCGACGATGCCGTAGGACGCGGTGTCTTCGGGCGCCACCTGCTGCACGCCGAGCACCGAGCACTGGTAATAGTCGTACTGGTCGACCATCTGTTTCATCACCGCCGGGCTGCCGTCGATCAGGTCGTCGGCGAGGATGACGGCAAATGGTTCGTTGCCGATCACCGGCTGCGCGCACAGCACGGCATGGCCCAGGCCCAGCGCTTCGGCCTGGCGGATGTAGATGAAGTTGACACCGCTCGGGCGGATCGACTGCACCAGTTCGAGGTCGCGGTTCTTGCCGCGCGCGGCCAGTTCGGTTTCCAGTTCGTAGGCCTTGTCGAAGTGGTCCTCGACCGTCCGCTTGGTGCGGCTGCTGATGAAAATGATGTCGGTGATGCCGGCAGCCATCGCTTCCTCGACGGCATACTGGATCAGCGGCTTGTCGACGATGGGCAGCATTTCCTTGGGGCTGGCCTTGGTGGCAGGCAGAAAACGGGTGCCCAAGCCGGCGACCGGAAATACGGCTTTTTTTACTTTTTGCATGTCAGTTCCCTGAAAAATCCTTTGATTCAGAAATCGAACGTGTGCTGCCCGGTTGCGTCACCGGCTGCCAGCAAGGCCAGCAACCCGGCTTCGTCGAGAATGGGCACACCCAGTTCCTGCGCCTTCGCCAGCTTGCTGCCGGCTTCCTCGCCCGCCACCACGTAGTCGGTTTTTTTCGACACCGAACCCGCTACCTTGCCACCTGCGGCCTCGATCTTTTCCTTCGCCGCATCGCGTGTCAGCGTCGGCAAGGTGCCGGTGAGCACCAGCGTCTTACCGTTCAGAATACCCGCTGATTGTTGCAATCCTTGAGACTCCGGCCAGTGCACGCCAGCGGCACGCAGTTTGTTGACGACATCCAGGTTATGCGGCTCGGCAAAGAACTGGAGAATCGACTGCGCGACGATTGGCCCGACATCACGCACCGCCCGCAGGTCGTCTTCAGTCGCGGCAATCAGCCGGTCCAGCGCACCGAAATGCTGCGCCAGGTCCTTGGCGGTGGCTTCTCCGACATTACGGATGCCCAGCGCGAAAATAAAGCGCGCCAGGGTAGTCGCCTTGCTGGTCTCGACCGCTGCGAGAAGATTGGTTGCCGATTTCTCGGCCATGCGTTCCAGCCCGGCAAGGGTTTCCAGGCTCAGGCCATACACATCGGCAGGCGTGTGCACCAGTTCGCGATCGACAAGCTGGTCGACCAGCTTGTCGCCCAACCCTTCAATATCGATGGCGCGGCGCGAAGCGAAGTGCAGCAAGGCCTGCTTGCGTTGTGCCGGGCAAACCAAGCCGCCGGTGCAGCGCGCCACCGCCTCGTCTTCCAGGCGCATCACGTGCGAGCCACACTCGGGGCAGACCGGGTAGCTTTGCAGGATGTTGAAACGCGGAGGTTCAGGCCGTGGCCGACGATCGATCACCACCGCGACAACTTCCGGAATAACGTCGCCGGCGCGACGCACGATGACGGTATCCCCGACGCGCACGTCCTTGCGGTCGATTTCGTCCTGGTTATGCAGGGTGGCATTGGTCACCGTCACCCCGCCGACGAATACCGGGGCCAGCCGAGCCACCGGGGTCAGCGCGCCGGTGCGGCCCACCTGCACCTCGATGCCGAGCACGGTGGTGAGTTGTTCCTGCGCCGGATATTTGTGCGCCACCGCCCAGCGCGGCTCGCGCGTGACAAAACCAAGTTCGCGTTGCAGGTCGAA
>Ga0316600_10000793_pt1 | contig 14777 bp, 18 predicted proteins | sample OWC_soil_day5_CT_FD_207652 | JGI IMG/M metagenome (GOLD analysis project Ga0316600, IMG submission 207652) | Wetland soil microbial communities from Old Woman Creek delta, Ohio, United States - OWC_soil_day5_CT | ecosystem: Environmental > Terrestrial > Soil > Wetlands | place: USA: Ohio... | reverse complement strand
CGACAACGTCGGCAGGTGCAGGGCAATCCACAGCATGGCAATGCCGACACCTTCACTGCGGCCCGCATCACTCGGCCAGCGACAGCATGGTCGCGCTGCCGGCCGCCGGCCCCAGGCGCGCGCGCGCGGTGGCTGCGGCGGCCAACCGCGCGGCCTCGGCGCGCGCGCGTGGCAGCGGCGCCAGCACCGGCGGCAGGGCCAGCCGCAGCGGCTGCATCAGCGCCGGGCCGCGGCGCTTGAGCACGCGCAGCGCCAGCTCGTCGATGCCGGCGCTGTGCAGCGCCAGGCGCAGCGGCGCCGGGCTGGGCTGGGCCCGGGCCTCGATGTCGCGCAGCAGGAACACCGGGCCGCCGTGCGACTGCGCCGCCAGTTGCAGCCGACGCAGCGCATCGGCGCGAAGCCGCAGCGGCAGCCAGGCCAGCACCGCGCCGACCTGGCCGCTCTTCAGTGCCTGCTCCAGCGCCCACAGCAGGTCGGCGCTGGGAAGCAGGTGGCGCGCGCCATGGGCACCGTCGCGGCCGTGCACGACGATCAAACGCTGCGCATCCACCCCCAGCTGGGCCAGCGCCCAGCCGCACAGCGGCGCCGGCGGGTCGAAGAGCATGACGCTGCGCGGCGCCGGCGGCTCGGCCGCGGCGATGCCGGCCAGCGCCGGCGCCAGCAGCCGCATCTCGCCCACGCCGGGGTGCGGCAGCAGCAGTTCGGTCAGCGCCTGGCGCGGCCAGCCGCCACCCGGCAAATGGGCATCGAGCAACTCGAAACCGCTGCGCACGGCGGCCTCGCGCGAGCGGCCCAGCTGGTGGGCACGCCACAGCGCGGGATGCAGGGTTTCAGGGGCCGCCAGCAAGGCAGCTGCGGGCAGCAGGTCCATTTGATAACTGTACGTTTATACAGTTATTTCGGCAAGCACCGGCCTGCGGCCGGCTCGGTCTTATAGTTGCCGAAAGCAAGCATCCATTTGACAGATGACCCTCCTGCCGGACACCGCCGAGCGCATCGCCGCCCTGCGCCAGTTCAACCGCTTCTACACGCGGCGCATCGGCGTGCTGCGCGAAGGCCTGCTCGATACCCGCTTCTCGCTGGCCGAATCGCGCCTGCTGTGGGAGCTGGCGCACACCGGCCAGACCACCGCCACCGAGCTGGCGGCCACGCTCGATCTCGACGCCGGCTACCTGAGCCGGCTGCTGCGCGGCTTCAAGGAACGCGGCCTGGTCAAGGCCAGTCGCAGCGCCAGCGACGCGCGGCAAACGCAGCTGTCGATCACCGCCGCCGGCCGCCGCGCCTTCGCGCCGCTGGACCGCCGCTCGATGGCCGAGGTCGCCGCACTGCTCGGCCCGCTGAGCGACGCGCAACAGCGCGAGCTGCTGGCGGCGATGGCGCGCATCGAAGCGCTGCTGGGCGCACGCGCCCGAACCCAGCCCTTCGTGCTGCGCGCGCACCGCCCCGGCGACATCGGCTGGGTGGTGTCGCGCCACGGCGCCCTGTACGCGCAGGAATACGGCTGGGACATGCGCTTCGAGGCACTGGTGGCGCAGATCGCGGCCAGCTTCGTCGAACGCTTCGATCCGTCGCGGGAAGCCTGCTGGATCGCCGAGCGCGACGGCAGCAACCTCGGCAGCGTGTTCCTGGTGCAAGCCCGCGACGAGGCCACGCAGGCGGTCGAGCCCGGCACCGCGCAGCTGCGCATGCTGCTGGTGGAACCGTCGGCGCGCGGGCTGGGCCTGGGCGTGGCGCTGGTCAACGAATGCGAGCGCTTCGCGCGCCAGCGGGGTTACCGCCGCATCCGACTGTGGACCCACAGCGTGCTGCTGGCGGCGCGCGGCATCTACCAGCGCGCCGGCTACCGGCTGCTGGCCAGCGAGCCGCACCACAGCTTCGGCCACGACCTGGTGGGCGAGACCTGGGAGCTGGCCCTGGAATGACTACCGGGCGTAGACCAGGTCGCGCAAGCCGATGGAGATGGTCGGGAAGTAGGTGATGAGCATCAGGCAGGCGAAGATCACCAGCACGAAGGGGATCAGCCGCGTGACCACCTGTTCCAGCGGTATTCGCGCCACGGTGCAGGCGGCGAACAGGTTCACGCCGAAGGGCGGCGTGATCATGCCCAGCGCCAGGTTGACCACCATGATCACGCCGAAGTGCACCGGGTCGATGCCGAAGTGCTGGGCCACCGGCGCCAGGATCGGCGCCAGCACGATGATCGAGGCCGAGGTTTCGATGAACATGCCGATCAGGAACAGCGCCAGGTTCACGCCCAGCAGGAAGATGGCCGGCGACTGCAGCCATTCGACCAGCGCCGCGCCGATCAGGCTGGGCACGCCGGCGCGCGTGATCAGGTAGCTGAACAGGCCTGCATTGGCGATGATGAACATGATCACCGCCGACGAGACCACGCTCTTGCGCAGCACACGCGGCAGGTCGGAGATCTTGGTCTCGCGGTACACCACCACGCCGACGATCAGCGCATAGAACACCGCCACCACCGAGGCCTCGGTGGGCGTGAACACTCCGCCGTAGATGCCGCCAAGGATGATCACCGGCATCAGCAGCGCCAGCGCCGCCTTGCGCGTGGCCACGAAGAAGGGCAGCCGGCCTTCGTGGTCGCCCTTGCCGTAGCCCTTCCAGCGCGCGTAGACGATGACGAAGACCATCAGCGCCATGCCGATCAGCAGGCCCGGGCCGACGCCGGCGATGAACAGCTCGCCGATCGAGACCTCGGCCGACACGCCGTACAGGATCATCGGGATCGACGGTGGGATCACCACCCCCAGCTCGGCCGAGGTGGCCTGCAGCGAGGCCGCATAGCTGGTGGGGTAGCCGTGCTTGATCAGTGCCGGGATCAGGATCGCGCCGATGGCGAAGGTGGTGGCCACGCTGGAGCCGGACACCGCTGCGAAGATCATGCAGGTGAGCACGCAGGTGGCGGCCAGCCCGCCCTGGATGCCGCCGACGATGGACTTGGCAAATTCCACCAGCCGCGCCGAGATGCCGCCCGATTCCATCAGGTTGCCGGCCAGGATGAAGAACGGAATCGCGGCCAGCGGAAACTTGTTCAGCGCGCCGAACATCTCCTTGACCACGGCCAGGAAGTTCAGGTCGGCCTGCCAGGCGCCGATCAGGCTGGCGATGCCGATGGCCACGGCCACCGAGATCGACAGCGCGAACGCGACGATCATCGTGAACAGCATCGTGGTCGGCATCGGCAGTCCCTATTGCGCCGTTTCCAGCTCTTGGCGGCGCGGGTCGAGCAGGCAGCCGATCACGGCCAGGGCTGAGAACACCGCACCCACCGGAATCGACATGTAGGCCCAGGTCATCGAGAAGGACTCCAGCCCGCTGATGGTCTGGAAGCGGCCGCGCCAGGCGTATTCGATGCCGAACCACAGCATCACGGCCAGGATCACCAGCGCGCACAGGGCCGCCAGCGCATCGAGCACGCGCTTGCCGGTGGGGCCGGCCAGCCGGTGCGCGAGGTCCACGCAGACCATCGCGCCCTGGCGGAAGGCCACCGGCGAACCCAGGAACACCATCCAGATCAGCGTGAACCGGATCAGCACCTCCGACCATTCGGCCGGCTGCTCGAAGACGAAGCGCGACAGGATCTGGTACAGCCCCAGGCAGGCCGCAGCCACCAGCATGGCGCAGGCCAGCCACAGCGACAGCGCGGTGCTGCGGCGCTCCAGCGCCAGGAACAGCTCGCGCATCGGCGGGCTTGGTCTACCGAGGCGGCGCGCTTACTTGGCGTTCTTGATCTTGTTGATGTTGTCCTGGCCGAACTTCTTGCCGAACTCGACGAAGGTGGGCTCCAGCGCGGTCTGGAACTTGCCCTTGTCGACCACCTCGACCACGGTCATGCCCTGCGACTTGAGTTCGGCGACGACACGCCTTTCGTCCTCGTCGATGCGCGCGCGGTTGGCCTTGACGGCCTCCTTGGCGGACTCGGCAAAGGCCTGCTTGTCAGCGGCCGACAGCTTGTCCCACTTGGCCTTGTTCATCAGCAGCAGCGCCGGCGAATACACGTGCCCGGTCAGCGTGATGAACTTCTGTACCTGCGCGAACTTGGCGGCCGAGATCACCGACAGCGGGTTCTCCTGGCCGTCGACCGTGCCCTGCTGCAGCGCGGTGAACACTTCGGTGAAGGCCATCGGCGTGGGGATGATGCCAAAGGCCTTGTAGGCCTGCATGTGCACCGGGTTCTCCATGGTGCGCATCTTCAGGCCCTTCAGGTCGTCGGGCGCGTTCACCGAACGCTTGTTGTTCGTCATGTGGCGAAAGCCGTTCTCGCCCCAGGCCAGCGCGACGATGCCCTTGGACTGGAACTTGCCCAGCATGTCCTGCCCGATCGGGCCATCCAGCGTGCTGCGCGCCTGCGCGTAGTCCTTGAACAGGAAGGGGATGTCGAGGATGGCGACCTCGGGCACGAAGTTCGGCACCGGGCCGGTGGAGGTCATCGTCAGGTCGAGCGTGCCCAGCTGCACCGCCTCGATCGATTCGCGCTCGGCACCCAGCGCGCCGGAGTAGAAGTTCTGGATCTTGTAGCGGCCGCCGGTGCGTTTCTCGACTTCCTTGGCGAAGGTGTCGATGGCCACGCCATAGTGCGAGTTCTGGCCGATGGAGATGTTCATCTTCATCGTCTCCTGCGCCAGCGCAGGCGCTGCGGTCCACAGCGCGGCAGCGGCCAGGCAGGCCATGGGAAGGGCAAGGCGGGGCAGTCGCATGGGTGGTCTCCTGAAGGTGTCGTATGCCGGCTGGAAGTCGTTCGACAGCCGGTCGTCAGGGACTCTAGGCACTGCGCGCCGGGGTGGAAATACGTGTTAGCCCGGCCGCGGGCCCCCGCGCCCGCCTACGCGTCGCGCACGTCGCCGATCGGGTTGCTGCCGAAGTCAGCACGCTCCAGCCAGGCCAGCACCTTAGCGGCGGCGGCCTCGGCACTGTCCAGCCGGCCTTCGTTCTTCAGGCTGGCAAAGCGAGCGCGCTCGCCGAAGGCCTGCGCGTCGGCGCTGCGCAGCTGCAGCTGCATGTCGGTGTCGATCACGCCGGGCGCCAGCGAGACGATCTTCGCGCCGTTCGGCCGCGCCGCCTCTTCCAGAGCGATCGCGCGGCTCAGGTGGTCGAGCCCGGCCTTGGCCGCGCAGTACACCGCGCCGCCCGCAATGGCAGAGCGCGCCAGGCCGGTGGAGATGTTCAGCACCTTGCGCGGCACCGTCAGGTCGGCGCTGGCATCGAGGAAGGCTGCGGTGAGCAGCATCGGCGCTTCCAGGCCGACGCGCAGCGCCTGGCTCAGCTCGGCCGCGTCGACATCGCCCAGCGGTGCCAACGTCGCCAGCCCGGCGGCATTGTTGATCAGCGTGAGCGACGCGAACTGATTGCGCGGCAGCGCCGCCACCCAGACGCGCAGCCGCGCCGCGGCTTCGGCCGGTTGCGACAGGTCGACCGCCCATTGTTCGACGTCCCGGCCGTCGAGCTCGGCATTCGGCTGCCGCGACAGCGCCAGCAGCCGCTGGCCGCAGGCTCGCAGTTGGCGGGCCATGGCCAGGCCCAGGCCGCGCGAGGCGCCAGTGAGAATGCAGATGGATGCTGCCATTCAGCCAGAATACGGCAGGCGGCCAGGCCGCGTACCAGCGCGGCGCGGATCAGGCGAACTCCTGGCGCACCGAGGGCGACATCAACCGCCGGATGATCCACACCAGCAGCAGGCACGCGCCAACCGTCACCAACACGGCCATCACGCGCGCTGCGGTGACAAAACCGCCGAACACATCGGCCACCAGCGGCGGCAGCGACGAACTCTTCAGCGTGTTGCTGACCAGCGATTGCAGCATTTCCTGCTGCAGCCAAAGGCCGGCGACGTTGGCCGCGATGGCCAGCACCAGCAGCGCGATGAAGATGCGCCGCGCCCATTCCAGCCGTACCAGCAGGCCGATGGCGCAGGCCAGCGTGGCCAGCGACACCACGAACCCGGCACCTACCACCCAGGGCAGGTAGCCCATCAGCAACCCGGTCAGCAGCGGCAGCGGCTGCACGTTGCCCACCACCGTCAGGCCCGGCAGGAAGGACGCCATCGCGGCGTTTTGCAGCAGCGCCGACACACTGGTCATTGCCGCCAGCACGATGAAGACCCAGGCCGTCACCGTGACGAACAGCGATCTGGAACCGACGTTGAAGGTCTGCGGCATGGCCCGGTCTCCGTGCAGTGGCGCTTCGCTGCGTTGCTCCGCCCGAAATCATCATCGCAGCAGCGCGTGACACCAATTTTTCAGCTTGTGCAAGGTCCAGTCATCCCCCGATTGGGTGGCTCTCCCGAGAACATGGGCCCGGCTGTGCGTTCCGCACGACTTCGCGCTCACACGCCGACATTCAAACAACACCGCGGCGACATCACCGCCTGCCGGCCGCGCGCTTCAGCCGATGCGCACCGCGTAGATGGGCGGCAGATGCTGCGACACCGCCTGCCAGCTGTCTCCGGCGTCGGCGCTGCCCCACAGGTTGCCGGTGGTGCTGCCCATCAACAGCGTGCAGCCGTCCGCCGCCAGCGCAAGGCCGTGACGGTAGACCAAGTCGTAACAGTGCGCCTGCGGCAGGCCGCGGCGCAGGGTATCGAAGCTGCGGCCACCGTCGCGCGTGCGGTTGACCACCAACGTCGCCTCCACCGGCACGCGGCATTCGTCGGCCTTGGCCGGCACGAACCAGGCGGTGCCGGGCTCCTGCGGATGCGCGGCGAGTGCAAACCCGAAGCTGGAGACCGGCGCACCGTGCACCTCCTGCCAACTGCGGGCGTTGTCGGTGGAGCGCCAGATGCCGTTGTGATGCTGGCACCACAGCACGTCCGGCACCTTCGCGCAGCGCGCGATGAGGTGCGGGTCCTGCGTGTTTGGGCTGTCCGCCTGTTCCGGCGGCAGGTAGGCGGCACGCATGCCGTCGGCCTGCAGAGCCCAGCCGGCACCGCAGTCGCGGCTGAGCCAGACGCCGCCGCAGCTGATGCCCACCAGCAGTTCGGCCTGCCGCTGCGGGTGCGGGCAGATCGAATGGATGCCCGGCACGTCGTAGCCGCCGCCAAACCATTCGGCCCGCTCCGGCCGGTTCCACAGCCCATCGACCAGCTGCCACGACTGCCCGAAATCGGCCGAGCGGAACAGCCCGCCGGGTAGCGTGCCGGCCCAGACGATGCCGTGCGCTGCCTCCAGTGACCACAGCTGTAGCAGCTTCCAGGCCGGCCCCACCGCGCCTTCAGGCTGGATGGGATAGGCGGGAGTGGCCACCTCATGCCAGCTGGTGCCGGCGTCCTCCGACGCATGCAGCTTGACGCCGAAATGCCCGAGGTTCAGCGCCACCAGCATGCGTTTGCCGTCCTGTGGCGGCAGCACCATGCTCACCGGCTCGCCGAGGAAGCTGATGCGCTCGATGCGCCAGGACTCGGTCGTACGGCGCAGCTCGAACAGGCCCTTGCGGGTGGCGATCCAGGCGCGTTGCATGTCCATGCGTCATCCTCCAGACAGGGCCTGCAGTACATGCACCCGGCTGTGCGCCGACAGCGGGTCGGCCAGCATCACACGGTCGCTGCTGCGCCGGCCGTCGACAAAGATGACGACGTTGGCCCTCAGGTGGCCCTGGTCGTCCAGCACATAGCCGCGCAGCCGCGGGTTCAGCGCAAAGGCCGTTTCGAGCGCGTCGCGCAAGGTCGTCGCGTGGGTGTCCACGTCGGGGACGGCGAGGAAGCGCCGCAACTGCGGTGTGAACGCGACGGTGGCCACGGCTCCATGATGCCGCAGGCCGCCGTCGTGCTCAAGCTTCAGCGCGGCGCGAGGTCGCCAGCCAGGCTGGCCAGTGTCTCGGGCGGAATGTTCACGTGGGCCGGGTAGTTGCGGTGGTCGCAGCCCAGGCGCACCGCGGCGCCGGCGCGCACCGCCTCGCGTGCGGCCGGCGTGAACTCGAAGCGCGCGAAGTGCACCGCCGAGGTCTTCTCGGCGTTTTCGCGGTCGAGGTCCTCGTCGGCGATGGCATACACGCGAGCGTGGCCTTCGACCTCGACGAAGAGCCGATCTTCGACACCGATCAGCCGCGCCAGCTCGCGCTTGCGCTCGTGCGGGTCGGGATACTCGATCAGCACCGTGGCCTTCCAGTTGCTGCCGTCGGGCACCAGCGGCGCGTAGGCCTCGATCTCGCTGCGGATGCCCTCTTCCTCGAAGATCTTCTCGATGCGCAGCATCTCCTGGATCTGGTAACGCACGGTCTGCTCGTCCTCGAACTGCAGGTTGATGTGCTCGCCGAGGCGCACGCTGCGCAGCCGCCGGTGGGAAATGATCTGCGTCTTGTTCGCCTTGCGGTACTTGGAGTAGGCCTCCAGCGTCATCAAGCTGTCGGGGGTGATGGCCATCGTGCTCACTCCAGTCCGTAGGCCAGGCGCACCAGGCTCAGCGGATGTGACACCGTCTTGGCCGGCGTGCCCGCCTGTTGCATGCCCTGCGCGATGTGGTGGCCGGCCATCGGGCAGTCGCTGCCGATGTGGTCGGGCTCGTCCTTGGCCATGGCCTTGAACACCGGGCGGCCGATCTTCATCGCCACCGGGTGCGTGGGCGTCTTCACGCCGTAGGTGCCGGCATGGCCGGAGCAACGTTCCACCGTGTTGAGCTTGACCTCGACGTGGGTGCCGATGAGCTTGAGCATCTCCTCGGTCTTCTTGCCGATGTTCTGCACCCGGCCGTGGCAGGGGATGTGGTAGCTGACCTTGCCCAGCGCGGTCTTGAAGTCCAGCTTGAGCAACCCGTCCTTGTGGCGCGCCACCAAATACTCGAAGGGGTCGAACATCGCCTCCTTGACCGCTGCCGTGTCGGCGCAGTCGGGGAACATCAGCGGCAGCTCCTGCTTGAACATCAGCGTGCAACTTGGCACCGCGCTCAGGATCGCATAGCCGTCCTTCGCATAGCGCGCCAGCACCGGGATGTTGGCGGCCTTGTGCTCGGCCACCGCGTTCAGGTCGCCCAGTTCCAGCTTGGGCATGCCGCAGCACTTTTCCTTGTCGACGATGACGTAGGGGATGTCGTTGTGCGCCAGCACTTTCAGCAGGTCGTGGCCGATGCCGGGCTCGTTGTAGTTGACGAAGCAGGTGGCGAAGATCGCAACCTTGCCCGGCGTGCGCTGGCCGTTCGTCACCACCGTCGACGGCGTCTTCATCGCACTCCAGCGAAAGCGCTTCGGCGCCAGCTCGGGCATCCAGGCGTCTGGATGCACACCCAACATCGAATCCATCTGCTTGCGTGCGAACTTCGTCCGGTTCACCGCATTCACCGCCTGCACGACCACGGGAATGCCGGCGAACTGGCCGTGCACGTCGGTGCTGGCCAGGAACTTTTCGCTGCCCTTGACGCCGCCCTTACTGAACTTGATGGCCTTGGCGCGCAGCATCAGGTGCGGGAAGTCCAGGTTCCACGCATGCGGCGGCGTGTACGGGCACTTGGTCATGTAGCACAGGTCGCACAGATAGCACTGGTCGACCACCTTCCAGTAGTCGTCCTTCTTCACCCCGTGCACCTCGCCGTCGTCGGTGGCATCGACCAGGTCGAACAGGTTGGGAAAGCTCTGGCACAGGCTGACGCAGCGACGGCAGCCGTGGCAGATGTCGAACACCCGCTCCATCTCCTTGAAGGCCGAGGCCTCGTCGTAGTAGTCGGCGCCCTTCCAGTCGATTGGATGGCGGGTCGGGGCTTCGAGGTTGCCTTCGCGCATGGTGCGGTGTGGGTGGGAGTTCAGGAACGAACAAGGGGCACGAAGCCCCTTGTCCGGAACAGCGTCAAGCGGGCCTTTCAGTCCACCAGCGCGTCCAGGGCCTTCTGGTAGCGATTGGCGTGAGAGCGCTCGGCCTTGGCCAGCGTCTCGAACCAGTCGGCGACCTCGTCGAAGCCCTCGTCGCGCGCCGTTTTAGCCATGCCCGGGTACATGTCGGTGTACTCGTGGGTCTCGCCAGCCACGGCGGCGGCCAGGTTCTGGCGGCTGCTGCCGATTGGCAGCCCTGTGGCCGGGTCACCTACGGCCTCGAGAAACTCCAAGTGGCCGTGCGCATGACCAGTCTCGCCTTCGGCGGTGGAACGGAACAGGGCCGCCACGTCGTTCTGGCCTTCAATGTCGGCCTTGTTCGCGAAATAGAGGTAGCGGCGGTTGGCCTGCGATTCGCCGGCAAAAGCGTCCTTCAGGTTCTGCTCGGTCTTCGATCCTTTCAATCCCATCTCAGTCTCCTGGTTGGTGAATGCTCGATCCATCGCCGCGCGATGGAATTTCAAAGGCTACCAAATCGGCAACGGTGCCGCCAATACTAAGCTTCAATGCCGGCCATAGCAGCGGTCGATGGTGAGCAGGCTCAATGTAGCCCCAACAGCCGCAAGGCCAGCTCGTGCAGCCGGCCGGCCGGGTCGACCAGGCTCTCCAGCACGCTGAAGTGGTTGCGGCCGGGCACCGTCTCGCACACCGGCACGGCAGTCGGGCCCCAGACGTCGCGGATCAGCTGGTTCTGGCGCAGGAACTCGTCGCTCTCGGCCGCGCCCACGGTGGCGTAGAGCTTGCCCTTGGGCCGCGGGAAGAAGGCTGGACTCAGCCGCCGCACCGACGCCGGCGTGAGCTGCAAGTCGGCCTGCAGGAAAGGCGTGTGGCGGATCGGCTCCAGGTCGAACAGGCCGGAAATCGACAGTGCGCCGCCGACCAACTGCACCGGCAGTTCGTCGGACACCTGTTTCCAGCGGCAGCTGAGCAGCATGGCCGCCAGGTGCCCGCCGGCCGAGTGCCCGGCGACGACGATGCGCCGCGGGTCACCGCCATGCTGCGCCGCGTGCTGCCACACCCATTGCACGGAACGCAGCAGCTGCCATGTGATGTGCTCGATGGTGACCTTCGGGCACAGCGAGTAATTGGGCACCACCACCATCGCCCCAGACTGGGTGAAGACCGGCGCAACGAAGGAGAAGTCGCTCTTGTCCAGCGAGCGCCAGTAGCCGCCGTGCACGAACACCAGCACCGGCGCGCCCGGGCGCGGCGCCGGAAAGAGGTCCAGGCTCTCCTGCGGTCCGCTGCCGTAGCGCAGGTCGAGCCGGCAGTCGCTCTTCGACCGGGTCAGTGCCGAGGCCTCGGCCCAATGCGCCAAGTGCCGCGCATGGTCCGGAACCAACTCGCGATTGTTGTATTGCGCATTCAGCCAGTCGGAGTCGTCGAGGGGCATGGGGCATCTTCCTAGGGTTGGCGCGGTCGATGGCAGCACCGATCCGCCGGCGGGCCGATGCTAGAATTTACGCTGGATTGGGGGCGTAGCTCAGCTGGGAGAGCGTCGCGTTCGCAATGCGAAGGTCAGGAGTTCGATCCTCCTCGTCTCCACCATCCGTATCGTAAGTCCTTGTTTTACAAGGACTTTTGTTCTTCAGGGGTGTCGGTGTCCCAATCTAGGGCACCAATTGACCTACGGCACCAACCTGCGGCGCAGCCGGCACGGCACCCTTTACTTCCGCTACGTCATACCCTCGGATGCACGCGCGATCTTCGGCAAGTCCGAGGTCTCGATCAGCCTGGGTACCGCGAGCCGGCGCAGTGCGGAGCTGCTGGCGCTTGAGCTACGCTTGATCGCGAAGCGCTTGATCGAAACGGCACGGGAAGCGATGGACGAAAACAACGAGCGGAAGCCCGACCTGCGTGCACTGCACGCACTGATCCGGCAGCGGAAGTTCGATGTATTGCTCGGCGAGCTGCACGAAGCCGACCAAGTCATTGCTGAGAAGAGCGCTGCGCTAGCCCGCAAGTCGGCCCGGATCGACGCGCTCACTGAGAAGCTGCTGTTGGCGGCTCACATCCCGGCGCCCTCGCCCACAGCAAGCATGGGCGCGACGCTGGCGGAGGCGATCGGCGCATTCCAAGCTGAAGGCAAGGCTACCGGCCGGTGGACAGCGAAAACCGCCGAAATGTGGGACAGCCGGTTGCGCCGGCTGGTGGAGTGGTTCGGGGGCGTGCCGGTGTCCACTTTGACGCGCGAGGGCATGACGGAGTTCTTCATGGCGTTGAAGCGTCTACCCAAGAACGCGGCCAAGCTGCGAGCACTCGACGGGTTGACCATGCGCCAGCTCGTTGATGCCGAAGGGTTCGATCGCATCTCGTCGAGCACGGTCACCTTTGACGTTGCTGCCTTGAAATCCGTCCGAAATACGAAAGACCCACGCATCGTCTTGATGGGTGTCGTCATAGGGATACTCGTTAGAAGTCCAGTAGATTTTGTTGGCTGAGACGAGATCGCGGAAAGGGCCCGTGTTCGTAAGGCCCCAGCCATTTTGCGGATCTACCCCGTCAGCATCGTAGTACGGCGTGTTGCCAAGAGTCAGGTAGAACATGTGCGCCAATTCACTGAAGACAGTGTCGCCAGTCTTGGTTTGAACTTGGTAGCCGCAGTCGGTGCCACCGACATAACTAAAGTTGCAGCCTGGCGTGCCCGTGTCCACGATGAAAGGAAGGCGCCAGTCGCTGAAGGCGCCAACCGTGAGAGCGTCGAACTGCATCGACGGCCAAGTCGTCGAGCTTGAGCGCAGCATCTTGGCCAAGGTCAAGCTGCGCGAGGACTTCAAGGGGCTCAAGACCGTCAGCGGCATTGGGCAGATCCTGGCGCTGACCATCGCGCTGGAGACCGGCGACATCGCCCGCTTCGCTGGCCCGGGCCACTTCGCCTCCTATGCCCGCATGGTGGACAGCCGGCGCGAATCCAACGGCAAGAAGAAGGGCGTAGGAAATGCCAAGTGTGGCAACAAGCACTTGGCGTGGGCCTTCATCGAGGCGGCGCACTTCGCCGTGCGCTTCGACGCAACGATCAAGCGTTGGTAGCGGTCGGCCTCCGACCGCGCAAAGTCGCCGGAGATGGAGTTGCCGGTCGATACCCCCCGCTCCAGAGCAATCACCGCTTCTTGGTCTTGACCTGCGCGTCGCATTTGCGCCAGTAATGAAACTCGTCTTCGTGCACCTCGATGTCAAGTTCCATCACGCGCTGTTGCACCCCGAAAACACGAACGCCCCGCATGCGGGGCGTCTTCTTGATCCATCAAACTTCAACCGAACCGCGCCCGCGGGGGCGCGGCAGGCATCGAGGAGGCTGGAGTCAGCTCACTTTGCCCTGACTGCAGTCTTCGTCGCCTTGGCGCTCATGTCGGCGACAGCGGAAAAGTTCTTCCCCGCCGCGTCGACTGCCTGCTTGGCTTGCTCTTGCGCCGTTTGGAACGCAGCCTGACCCGTGGTCATCGCCCTCTTGAAGGCGGCAACGGCGTCTTCGCTGCCCGCCGGTGCGTTTTTCATCGCTGCTTCGATGTTGGCCATGGCCTGCGCTTGCACGTCGGCGAACTTGGCTTCGGCAGCCTTGCTCAGGGCAGCACCGGTTTCGGTCACGATGCCAGCGACAGCACGGCCATAGGCGGCTGCCTTTTCGGCCATCGGCTGGGCCGCGGCAGTCAGGTCCTGCGGGGCCTTGGCGGCAAAACCGGCTTGCAGTTGCTCGGCGGCATCTGCCAGCGCGGTCTTGGCGGTCGACATGTTCAGCTCGACCAGCTTCTCGAAGCCGGTAAAGGCTGTCGTGGCCATGTCGTTCAGGTCAGCCATTGCGGTGTTGGCGGCGGCCAGGAATTGTTCAGCGGGTTGGGTCATGACGAGCTCCGGTGGGTTGGTCTGCAATCCGTTGAACAAGAAATGTTGCGGTGCAGCATAGGCGCCATCTTACGGCCGATTCCCTGCAATGCAAGCGAGTTTGCTGCGCTGCAGCATTTCTAGAGCAACAACCCAAAATCAGTCGCATCGTCCCGCACTCGGGCCACCCAGACAAAACGGGTTGGGCCTGGCCAAGTGTCGGGGCGGTCTACAGTTCATCGCCTGGACGCCTGCAGCCATGCAAATGGAAGGGACGGCAGCATGTTCATAGGGCACTTTGCCGCGGCACTCATTGCCAAGAAGGCGACGCCCTCCACCTCGCTGGGGGTGCTGTTCGCAGCCGCCCAGTGGCTCGACCTGCTCTGGCCGGCGCTGCTTCTTGCAGGCATCGAGCACGCTGAAGTGGCGGCTTCGCCGGACGCGGTGATACCCCTTCGCTTCACCCACTATCCCTACTCGCACAGCTTGCTGGCGGTGCTCGGCTGGGCCGCATTGGCGGGTGGGCTGTACTTCTGGTGGACGCGCTCCATGCGCGCGTCGCTGGTGGTGGTGGCGCTCGTCGCGAGCCATTGGCTGCTGGACCTGGTCGCGCACGTGCCGGACCTGCCGCTGGCCTTGCACGGGGGGCCGTACATGGGGCTCGGCCTGTGGCAATGGCCACTCGCCGCGCTGGCATTCGAGCTGGCCTTGTTCGCCGTCGCAGTGGTGCTCTACCTTCGCGCCACGGCAAACACCGGCCGCAGGCGAGGTTGGGCGCTCTATGGCCTCTTCGGATTCCTGGTCGTCGTCCAACTCGCCAATGTCTTCGGGCCAACGCCGCCCAGCATGACGCCCGTTGCCTGGAGCGGCATGGCAACCTGGCTGCTGGTCGCCTGGGGCGGGTGGGCAGACCGCATGCAGACTGGGCGCGGGCGGGGACAGAGCGGTGACGCCGAGAGGCTACGGCGCATGACGGGCCGTTGACAGGCCGTGCTGCGACCGGAATGCCGAGTTGCAGCGTTGCGTGGCTCGACTTGGCCGGGGGGAGGGTCGACCAACCAGGCGGCAGTGAGGCGAAACCGGTCCGCAAACCCGCAACTTCCCCGGCCAATCGATGAACTCCCGCGTGGAGCCAGTTGCATGGTTCC
>Ga0316600_10000791_pt1 | contig 14788 bp, 8 predicted proteins | sample OWC_soil_day5_CT_FD_207652 | JGI IMG/M metagenome (GOLD analysis project Ga0316600, IMG submission 207652) | Wetland soil microbial communities from Old Woman Creek delta, Ohio, United States - OWC_soil_day5_CT | ecosystem: Environmental > Terrestrial > Soil > Wetlands | place: USA: Ohio... | reverse complement strand
CATAAGCCACAATTCCTCTCCTACGGTCCTGCAGAGCATGTCCGTGAAATTACGGGTCCAGTAGCCGGCAGCCCAACCTGTCAACTCGAATACCCTCTCACTGCCCCAGCTGCGATGCTCATAGGTCGTCAGGGTCTGGCGCGCGAGGGTTGTGGTCGACTGACTGTAGAATGTGTAAAGAAAGTTCGAGACCAGGTCCCGGTCGAGATATTCAGTGGCGTGGCAGGCCCACTGGGGTTCGTCAGGGAGACTCGGATTCATGGGAGAGTAAGTATCCTCGAAAAAATGAATTAGCCAACCGTTCTCCATGGATCCCGCCGGGAATAGTTGAGTATCCAACAAACCTCCTTCCCACGGACCGTCTACCACCGCAGCGTACCAGCGCGTGGACTCGATCTGCCCGGGCACCGTCTCCAGGTAGGCCGGCAGGTAAGGAACCCATGTGTCGTCATTCAATCGAACGATTGGGCGTTCCGAAGCGGCTCTTCTCATCCCGTCCTGAAGGCACTGCCGGTACTCGTCCGTTTCGGTTCGGAATTCTGCAGCCCTCGGATGACGGATCGACTCCAGCACCCGGGTCATGAACTCCATGCCACGCCAGATGTTGGCGTCAGAAAATATGCTGGTGCCGTGGCTGCCGTCAGTCACTCGGCCGGGCGGAAACCATCCATAATTGAGCGGCCGGCTTCCATCTCGATTCAACTTCTTTGATTCACTTCTCACACTCCTCACCCAGTCCATGCCTTTCAGGAGGGCGGGCAGCTTCTCATCCAGCCAGGCCCGGTCATCCGAAAGCTCATAGTAACGAGCCGAAGACCACAGGATCATTCCCTGGTACATCAGCCAGACCAGAGGGCATTGTTCCGGGGGTGCCCCAAAGAAGCCCTGCCAGTTCTTGATCGCCGGTGAATCAGGAGCGGGGATCCCCTGCCAGTGGAAATAGGGTTCGAGATAGCGTTTCGCGAGGTCAAAAAAGCCCCGGCGAGCCAGGTAGTCAGCCACAGCATAGGCCGTCACGTGATGCCAAACCCGGTTGTAGATAATGGGGCCGGTCTGCAATACCGAGTAACCGTTGAGATCCAGGTCTGAGTTGATGGCAATCCTGGGGAGAAAGGTGCGATACAGATTGTTGAACAGGGGCTCGGGCACGGTGATCCGGGCTCCCTGGCGTTCCAGGCTGCTCCAGAAAGCCACGGTCTTTTCGAGCGCCCTTTCGTAACCCAACGCCCGCACTGAATCCAGACGGGCTGGGGAGACAGGCCGGTAGAAGTTGGCGAAAGTCCAGCTCTTCGTTTCCGAAGGACCCAACCGCACCATCGCCCTGAATCGCTTTCGATGCCCCGGTGCACCTGAACGCTCCCATGGCAAGTGAGGGCGTGGACGGAAGTCCCGGTCACTCGTTGGGATTTCGTTGAACTCCAGCGCAGAATCCGCGACCGCAACCAGTTGCCCAAGCAGATAAAACGCTCCTTTGCGCCAGGCCAGGTCAATGATATTTGGCAGCGACATGGAACCGCCAAAATCCTCGTCCGTGAACTCAATACCTACAGACGTTTGCCGCTCTTCAGAGGTTGGATTAGAAAGCTGGATCCTTGTCCAGGCTATGAGCGGCTCGACGCCGGTCTTCGCCTGCTCCCCATCCAGAGGATAAGCGAAACTGTTTTGAGTGATATTCAAGCCGGCGTCTTTCCATTCGGACGTGACAATCAGGTGGAACCCGTCCTCGAGACGCTGGCGCACCCTGCCGCCGCCGTAATCGGGGAATTGGGGCGCTTCCCCGACTCCAAACTGCATGGTGTATCCTGAAGCTCGCGGCTGCCAGGGCGTATCCGGATGCAATTTCGGATCCCCCCCCACCGACTTGGAGGAGATTCCTATTTTCCCGGTATCCCAGAGAATGAATTCATCATTGTGGTCCGGCCACCCCAGGTAGATCCGCGAGTGCCTCAGGTCAGGAAAGCGTTCGTAAAAATACGATGCATCTACCTCTGGCATTCGAGCAATATGGTCTATGGACCGCGATTGAACCGGCCAGTTCTGCTTTTCCGCAACAAAGTCCCAGATTCTCTCATCGAGCTTCGGCTCATACTCTTGGAGACCGGTCCACTGGAAGTATTTCTGGGCGCAGGACACGAATGGTTCGCTCAAGTTTCGCTTCACCCGATCGGCGGCCTCTGCTCTCAGTGTCCCGGTTTCGCTCCAGGTGCCCGAGCGGCTGACGTACAGTCCCAGCTCGCGTACCCAGAGATACGGATGCTGCCTCAGCATTCGGTCTGAGAAGGCGAAGCCATAGCCCTGGGCGAGCTTGAGCCGGAACCAGGCAGGGCCATCGCCCGGATTTGTGAAGGTCGCTCGTAATCCGTTGGGATATTCCGGGGAATCCTGCCGGAGTTTCTCCGTCTTCAGAGAAACATTCTCGCTGACCGTCGTCAATTCGATCTGAGACAACCAGGGAGATTCAGGACCGGTATCTTTCCACTGTACCGTGAAGGTCTCGGCCGCCGGCACTGCGTGGCTCGTGACCAGGAAAAACAATAGCAACAACGAATAATGTCGCATAAATAACCAATCCGCGAGTCCTGGAGTCTCAGGGTGTTCGAGCTGCACTCAAAGACTCTAAGACTCCAAGTACCCGGTTAGTATTGGGCCACAACCTTGTATGCAGATTGAGTCGGTTTCTGGATTCGTACCCACTCTTTCTCTTTGTCAAAATCGGTCCAGGTCTGGCCGTTAACGGTAACCGACTGTATCGGCTTGGCCTGCGGGTGGCGCAGGCGGAGTAAGATAGTGTCCGGACGGTTGCGCTCCGGCGCCTGGATGGTTGCGCTGATCTTGCCCGCACCGGCCTGGCTCTCGATAACCATGGAGAGGTTCCCGAAGTAGGTCGGCGCCCTTTCGATTTCGATCCGCTTTCCATCCTCAAGCCATTTCCGCGGAGTCGCCTGGCCGAGCAGGAGCGTGTTGCTGTCCCACTCGTGGATCAACATGTTCCGGTACAACTCAAACCAGGCGCCATCCGTGCTGGGCGGCCCGAAATACTGGCCGTGAGTCCAGCGATGTTCCACAACTTCGAGCGCGGAGTGACTGAAGGCGCAAGCCATGTAACTGTAAAAAGCGCGGATGGCCGCCTTGGCATCGTCACGCAAGAGGTAAGCAGTCGCCTGCTGATTGTACACAGGCTCATTGGCCATTCCCCAACCCTTGAGAAACAGGTTGTCCTCATGGTCATTCAAGAGCCAGTCCGCCATCTCTCCCGCCGGAGCGAGGGCTTTCAGACGCGGCAGGTGCACCGATCCGGTATCCACATCGGCGACATACCACTGGTCCAGAATTCTATGGGGAGTCAATGCCTCACAGGGGACATAAGGAATCCACGTGTGATCCCGCAGCTGCACCAGCGTTGAGCGCATCGTTGCGTTCCCGAAACCCCTTTCGATCGCCTGGTAGACCTTTTGGGAGGCCTCAAGGCACTCGTGAGCACGCGGATGACCAATCTGCCGGAGGACCTGCCCGAACAGATCCAGCCCGGCGTACATATACGCCTGATTGAATCCCCAAATCCCATCGCCTGTGCCATCGTTGAGCGGACCATATACGAGGCCCGACGCTGCACCTTCGCGGCGGCCCGCAGTGCTTAGCTCCGCGAGGCACCAGTCGAGAGCTTTCAGGGTATAAGGCAGGAGCTTGTCCAACAGGACGCGATCCCGGGCCAGAAGGTAATTCCTGGAGACGGCGTACAGCATGCCCGGCGTATATATTACCCAATTGGCGACACCGTTCAGGTGCCCGTTGTGCTCCTGAGTATTGCGATAGATGGCCAGCATCTCCTCGGCTGAGATTTGCGGATAGCCGCGGAAATCGTAGATCATGTTGTCCACATAGACCGATTGATTCACCGGCCAGGGCGTGCCTGTTTGGCTGTATGCGAAGTTGGAATAGGGCAGATCGATCCTTACATTCTCTTCCTGCCCGCCGTGCCGGCGAGGCAATCGCAAGGCGTGCCAGAGAGTAGCCCGGAAAAGGTCGTTGACCACCTTTTCCGGAACCCGAAACTGCGCACCGCGCGCGACGTAGTCCGACCAGAACTGCAGGGTCGCGGCTCGGGCCGTTTCGTAGCCAATGGCGAGCAGTGTGTCCTGGTCCCTGGAGTCAGCAATGGGTGAAGGGAGCTTGACCACAAATTCCTGAGAGCCGTTGGCCGGCAGCTTCAGGGAAAGAGTACCGGTGACTCTCCTCAGGGCCCTTTGATATTCGCGTATGCCGTTCCACTGCAGTCCATCCGGGGCGCCCTGGACGCAGAACAAGATCCGGCGGTAGCTGGCTTCCTTGATGATAGTGGAGTCCGCGTGTCTTTCCGCCTCGATCTCTGAGCTCGTATACTCCTGGAATTGCCTGCGGTGCGTCATGGAGACGACGATTTCACGCATCCGCGATTCGAGGTTGGTGACCTTGACCTTCTGGAGGAGCACCATCGCAATATCACCACGCCGCTCTTTGGGAGGGCCATTCAGCGGGTAGGCGAACTGCTCGACCTCATATCGCACATTGTCCTTTTCGAAGACCGTTGTGATCACCGGAAGGCCGTCCCGCAGGCTCTGCCCCTTCCAGGTCGATGCAATCCCCTTGGCAATGTCGCCGAAGTCAAACCAGAAGCGGAAGCGGTCCGGATTGCCGTAATCGTTCCAGACTCCCGCGCCCCGGTCGATCCCGAACTTCGGGACGGCGCTGTCCCACGTCAAACAGACGATATGACCCGGTTCCGGCTGGTTCGGGTGCTTGTAGGCGGGGCTGCCCATGTCCTCCCATCGCGAGGTGAATTGCTGGTAATCTGCTTCCGTTTCTGCCTGAACACGATCCAGGATGCGCAGTCCCTTCCATGAGTTGAGATCTTTCTGATGATCGGTAAAAGCAACCGGCGGATCTCCGGCCGTCAGATACACATCCAGCGCAGGTATCCAAAGGGCCTTGTTCTGCACCAACTGCTCGGCGCTCACCGTGAACCCTCTTGTCCCCTCGGGGTTCATCTGAACCGTCAATTTGCTCGGGTTGACGACGAAGGCGGGATCTTCGTTGAGACGGCGCGCCGTGTCCGCGTCACTTTGAGCAATCAGGTCAGCCCAGATGATGTGAAGATTCTGAAATCTGCTCTGAGGTTCAGATGGATATACCAGCGTAAAATCGAGGCCGTCTGCGTCTCCCTTGCCCGCGGAGGACTGCCAGGCGTCGCCCTTCAATCCCTCGCCTGATTCCAGGGAAAATCCGGCGGCATTCCGGACCTCGACATCGCGAGAGGCCGGAGTCAGCTTGATGTAAAACGGCTTTGGCTCCGGCGATTGATGCCCCCACGAGATCCGAATTCGGAGCTTTTGAGTGGGGATGGGAGCCTGCAACGGGCTGGAAAATGCCGCAAGGCATCCTGTGCACAGAATAAGGCTTGCCAAGAGCCATCGCAGATTGTTGGAGCGCATGGTTCCTCCGCTATGTTGAAAATGAAATACCGTGACCTGCCTTATCGGACGCGGAAAGACGCCGACTGCCGCCTACGGGAGCAGCTGCGCAACGGTCGTATCAGCGTTCATCCGCGCCCCCAAAACGTTGCCGTACCCATGGAATCTGGTTCTTAGTGGGCTTTCCCTGTGGCTTCAAATTCCACTTCAAGCTCCACGACGCCTGTTGCAGGGAGAGTAATGGAGTCCGCCCCGAACCCAGATTGACTCTGGCCATTGAACCTGACTGCTCTGATCGGGGAGGCGGCCGGATGCCTGAGCCAGAGCACCGCCTTCTTCAAAGAAGGGAGAGCGGGCGCGTCATACCGACCGGAAATCTTGCCGCTCGCCAGCTGAGACCGGAGGCTCAGGCTCACTTCGCCGAAATAGGTGGGCATCTTCTCAATGACGATCTTCTTGCCGTCTTCGAGCCATCTGGACGGCGCCATCTTGAGAAGTTCCAGCGTGCCGGTCGGCAGGGCATCTGCGTCCAGTTCCTCGTTGATGATCATTTTTCGAATCAACTGGAGAGCCGTCCCTGCGCCGGCGCTCAAAGGCTCCGATCCCAGCGAGCTCCCGCCGAATCCCTCCTCGAACCACCCCTGACCGTATAGGTCCCAATTCCAGATTGTCGCATGAAACAGTTCTTGCGAGTTGAGGTTGCTGGTCCTCAAAGGGAAGACTCCGGCGCCCTCAGGAGTAGTGTAGCTGTCACGTGAACCTCCGTGAGCCAGGGTTGAATAGACCGTGCCCTGGTATCTTCTGCGATCTCCCTTTTCAAGAAGCTGGAGCGGGTATCCGAATCCGTAGATGTGATCGAGACCCCTGTAAAAACGGGCCAATCCCGCCAGAAGGCCGCCATTTTGCTCCATAGTGTCCCGCATGGCCTGAGCGTTCGCGCTTCCCGCCGGAAAGACTCCGGTTTCCAGCAGGAGCGGAGTGAACAATATCCAGTAGTTGCCCAAGGGGTCGGCGGGGATGAAGGGGTACGGGGTTTCGACCTTCTTGTATTCCTTGCTGCCGGGAGACCCGATTTCGAAAGCCAGCGGCACAAAGGGCGGACTCACCTGGTGATTTGTATTTTGGGTGGCCGCCTGATCAATAGTCCTCCGGTAGTCGCCGGCATCCTTCAGGTACCTTTCTCCCAGCTCCTTGTCTTCCAATTCGCGCAGGAGAGACCCTGTGTCCTGCAATCCTCTCCAGCATGTCGCATTCGAATAAAGGCTGTAGGCCGGGGTGCTGATGTCTCCGCCGTAAGCGTGCTTGGGGAGCAAGCCCCGATATTCTCCGCTGCCGGTCTCCGACTGGCGGCGCGTTTTCATGGTCCACTCGGCCATTTCGACAAGCCTTGGCTTGATTGACGCCAGCCACTGCCGATCCCGCGACAGACGGTAGACCTGGGAGGCATACATGGCAGCCAGGCCGTTACGATACTGATGATGGTAGTTCGACTTGTCCATCAATTGCGGCGAAAGCATGATCTCGATGGCCGACTGGGCCTGATCCCTGTGACCATATTGCGCAAGAGCCACAATCGGCCAACCCTCTTCAACGCCGAAGTAATCCTCATACCAATAGGCTCCGTACTTCAGTTTCTGACCATCGCGCAGCGTGATCATTGCCTGGGCAAGGAGGTTCTTGTATAGATCATTGAGGGGCTGTTCAGGCAAATCCAGGCGCGAATTACCTTCCAGCAGCTGTCGCCAGTATTTCCGGAAACCCTCGCGGCTCTCCTTGACACTGACCTTCTGGACGGCGGCGGACTCCTTGACCGGAGCATTCACCGAAGGAATGACAAAATGAAATTCCCTGCTCTGCCCCGCCTCCATTTGAAGTTCATAGGAGAGAATGTTCTCTCTTGGCACGCCGCCCCATTGGAACGGGGCCTCCGCATAGAGAACGATCTCCCCGCTTGGGCTGCGAATGATCCTGCGGTCCGGCTCGACGCGGTAGCCGGTAATCATTGGGTCGAAATTCATGGGACTGGGGCTATCGCCGTCCGGACCACGGCGATGGCCTGCTATCGCGCTCCAGCGCCGCCCCATCAAGAGCGAGAATGAGGTCCTTCTGCGAACCTTCCCTGGGTTGCTGACTCGGAGTGTCACAACCTGGGCATAGATGGAATCGTCCGGGGCTGTGGTGAATACCTCTTCTTCGAAGTTGATTCCGTCCTTCTGATAGAGAGTAACCACCGCGGGCAGAAAGCCGTCCAGATAGGATCTGCTCGTCCGGTTGATATCCGTCCCAAATAACTCGCCGGCGGCGGCAAAAGCGACCCAGCGGTCCACCCACTCGTTCTTTCCGGGATCTGATTCCTTCGCCCCCGTGTTCCAAGCGCCCTTGTCCCCGTTCTCAATTTCCACCAGGGTTCCGTTCCAATGCACCAGGCACTCTACCAGGTCGCCGGGGCGGCCCATAACGCTCGTATGCATGTCCAAGGGCAACAGAAGAGAGGCGACCCCTGCAAAGTCAGGTTCCTCCGGAGCCCGAAGGATTCTCTCCATCAACATGTCCGGGCCGCTGCGATACACACGCTCAAAGTACTCTCGACCGGACCTGCTCAAGTTGATTTGAAGAGGTATCGAGGCAGGCAAATTCGCCAGGCGGAGTTTCTTGACTGCGACAGGCAGGAAAGTGGCTTTGAGCGCGGCGGATCTGGATTCACTGGTTTCAAGTCTGGTGATTGGGATGTCTCTCCACTTCTGCTCGTCCCACCATTGCAGCGGGCCTGGCAACTCTTTGACCGGCAAGACGACTTCATCCACCAATTTGGGGCGGGGCCAGGAAACAAGAGTACCCTCTGCATCCTGTGAGCGAGACGCCCCCTGCTCAGGCGATCCCCAGTTGATCAACGCCTCATCCGGTCCTGGCAGTCCGGACCGCCTCACGACTGTGACTCCGGCACGATCTTCACTGCCTTCCGCCGAAAAAAACGGCTTGAATTCCCGGATCACATACCTCTGCCGCCAGACGAACTGGGAAGGCGTCTTGCTGAGTAGGAGTCGGATTCCTCGCCCCTCGACAGGTTTGAATCGATAGCTCCAGCTCACCCAGCCGCTCCCTTGATAGGCAGCCAGTTTCCCTTCCGGCCGATAGTCGATGCGAACGGTTGAGCCCAGCGCGCGCCACTGATTTCCATCCCAATACTGCAGCTTTTGAAGGCCGGGCAGAGGCTCGTAGGCAGTACCGTTCAAGGTCGCGTAGTGCACTTCCAGGCCATCGACCTTCACGGGCGAGTTCCATTCGAGGCCCACACCAATCTCCGCGACTTCCTTCCCGGGCGTCAATACGATATAAGTTTCTTCCTTCCCGTCGTGAATGGCCGCAGTCAGATTCTCAACCTTCTCTCCTCTCCACGATTTCGCGACGGCGGAAGAAAGCTCCTGAGAAATCTCCGGCTGCGAAACGCTGCCCGCGAGAACAAGAGCAGAGGAATTCGCTGTCGAAGGAATCCCTGTGGAAGTCGGAGACAGCCAGGCCGCAAAAAGAAACGAGCTCGCTAAGATAGTGCGCATGAAATCTCCCGGAAGTCGTTGCCGCAGGAACGAAACCTGCTACCGGACGCGTCGAGTTTCGCAATGAGGAATTCTAATGAGGACAATTCTATCAATTTTGAGGACCTACGACACGCTCAGGAGCACAATCGCTAACGTCCCCAGCACACAGCCGGAGATCCCGTACCAGCCCAACGGTTCGCGGAAGAGCAATACGCCCGCCGTCACCACCACAAACAAGCTTCCGCCGTTGGCGATAGGAAAGGCTATGTTTCCCGGTACATTGTGAGTGTTGAGCGCATAGGCCAGAGCGGTTGTACCGGAGATGCTGCACAGCGCCATCAGGCTGCCAATGCCGATCTCCTTTCGATCCGGCCAGGTCTTTTTGGCCACTAATCGAACAGCCATGAAGACAAAACCGCCCAAGTACCAATACATGACGTATTGATCGGTGAATAGGCCAGCCAGCCCCATTCCCGCCAGAATCCTCAGGCCGAAAACCCCCAGCCCGTTAAAAAGCCATGCGAGAAGCATCAGCAAAAGCCACATATGTCACCCTCACTTTTCGGATTCCGGTATACCCGTGCCGTTGTAAAGGATGGGGGATCCTTCCTTCGTTTGTTCCTGCCGGCGCAAGTCCTCCAGGCGGTCCAGCCAGACCAGCACTATGGCGACAACAATCAGCCCGAGGATTCCTATCTTCTTCAGATTGATAGGTTCGTGGTAAATGAGGATGGAACCCACGGTCGGTATTGCCGCCGAGAAGTTGATAATCAGCCAACTGGTGGCGATCTTCCCGTGTTTCAGGCCTTCCTGAAAAGTCCAGAGCGCACACAGGGAAATCGTTCCGCAGACAAAAGCCAGGATGAAAACCTTGGCAGGAACGGCATATCCCTTTCCCAGGATCGCGAAGCCGTTCATGCCGATGCAGCCTGCCAACATGAGCATGCCTGCCAACGGCTGCGGGCGGCAGTGTTTTCGCTCCGCCAACTTGTGGCATATGCCAAGCAAGCCGTAACTGAACAGACTCCAAAAAACGAGAAAATATCCCATGGGCCTCCCTGTTATCCTTAAAACTCAGGCAACTTTGCGCGTCAGGCGTTCTTTTCGATTCATGAGGAGGGATTCCAAAGCCTGAACCGCTCTATCCTGCAAGGAGATCGCTTCGAATCAAAATCCTCAGCCATCTGACGACTCCAAGTCAAGGTCTTTCTCCCGCAGCCTGCCAGCGCACAAGGTCCCTCCACCACGGGCGCTCCTGGACAAATTCACGGAAACCGCAATTGCCTTCTGGGACATATTTCTCGGCGCCGTGGGGGAATATGTCCACGTCTGCGCTAACGGTGATGACGTGTCCATGCAATCCGGGCCGTTCATGAGCCCAAAAATGTACCGTCGCTTCATCAAACCGTGCCGTGAGCGCATATTCGATTTCATCCACTCCAGAACCACGGCAAAGGTCTTCTACCACTCCTGCGGCGCCGTTTACGATTTGATCCCGGATTTCATCGAGGAGGGGGCCGATGTTCTCAATCCTGTCCAGCGCAGTGCAGCGGGGATGGATGCAGGCCGGTTAAAGCGCGAGTACGGCAGGGAGATCTGCTTCTGGGGAGGCGGGATTGACATTCAATGCCAGCTCGCGGTTCTTACCCCGATACAAATTGCGGACGAGGTGAAGCGGACGATCGATCTGATGGCGCCTGGCGGCGGATTCGTCTTTTTCCCCACGCACAATATTCAGGCCGATGTGACACCGGATCGGATCGATGCCCTGTTCACCGCGGTGATGCGCTACGGGTAGTGATCGGTTACGGATCAGGAGATCTTCAACTCCCCCGAGTCTGTTGGCTGTTGGGGGTCCGGCAGGCGAATCTTCACTTGCGTGCCGGACGCGTAGACAGTCTGCTGCTGCTGCCCATCCTCGGACAGGAACTCGTGGTGGATCAGGTCATCAGTCGCATGCGCAGCGTTAAAACGCGATACCTCCACGGCGGCGTCAACCGCCCTCGAGGTAACGGGGTCGTCCCATTTGTATCTGTACACAAAGATCTCCCGATCGGGGCTTCCGGGCTTCTTCCAGCCGTACATGCGTCCCACCGGACAAACCGACGGCAAGTCTCCGGTCAGAATATCCAGGAGCATTCGCCGACGAATCTCCCTCCCCGTGAAATCGTGGCCCAGATCCGGATCGTTGTAGGTGGAGTGTTCCCACCAGGTCGTCATGACCGCATCGTGAAAGGCCAGTTGCCATAGGGGGACGGGCCAAAACGGGGCGTCTTTACCGTAAGGCCCCGGCAGTTTCGCAGTACCAAAATGCTTGGTTGGGATCGCCCAGTCCTTATTCTGTTCACACCCGACCACCCGATCATGTCCGCTGAATTGGGCAAACATGGCACTGCGAAACCCTGCATCCATCCTCCGATCGTAGGCCCAGGAACCGTAGCTTTCCCGACAAATCCCTGCCGTAAGCACATCGAAATGAGCGGCTGTGTACTTTTGCCGCAACTCCGGAGCGTCCTGCTTGAGTATTTCCAGCACACGGCCGGTATGGCTGTCGTACCACTCGAGCTCCCCGATCTTCCAGTCCCGGCTCTTCGATCCGTCCGAGCGGGTCAAGGTCAGCCAATCCTGGAAGAACGGACTCTGCTTCAGGATCTCGTTCAGCCAGATCCAGGGGGCATATACGTAACCAAGGCGATCCATTTCCCGGAGCGTCTCCTGATCCAGGTTGATCCACTTGTAGCCGGGATAGAGTTCATCACGCCCGTTGAGGTTGTAGTAATTCACCGGGTAGACGTAAGCCTTCGCCACTCCTCTCTGCTTGAGCTTCCGGAAAGTACCCGCATAATCCGCTTCGGAATCGTGCAGGTAACCGAGCATCACCAGTACGGCACCAAAGAGCTTTTCGAGCGACGGGCACTCTTCCAGCTTATCCCGCAAGCTCCTGAAGAAGCCCTCTTTCCGGGCGTACTGGCGGTAAGCTCGTGCGCTGGCCACAGGCGATGCGGAGGGAAGGAATCGAAATCGCTGGGTCCGGACTTGATCCAGCCATCCCAGACGCGGGAGGCTAATCCAGCCAAAGTTCAGAGGTCCCTTCCCGTCGTCCACATAGTGGAGGGCCGCGTCAAAACCAGGCTCCAGTATGGCCATGACGGAAGACTTCTTGCCTAAAGCCGCCCAATACCGCATCCAGCAGCGATCAGCAACCACAGTGAAACTGTTTGACTGGGCAGCGGAAGGACGATGCATTCGCCCCCCGGAGGTTGTGTCCAGGAAGACAGGTCGCTGTTCTGATTCCGGGCGAAGCGTGCCCGGAAACTGGATAGCTGACAGATCGCAGCGGTAGCGAATATCCGGCTCGACTGTAAACAGAACATCCGGCTGCTGACCAGACAATCGCACGGAGCAATTAAGCTTTCCCCAGGGCTGGTCATAGTGAATCCGGAATCCGTCCGGCAGAGGATCAATAGATGCCGGTGAAATGGCCATTAGGCGCCCGGTAATCTGGCGCATGTCGTGTTCTGCTGCTTCCAGAGAGAGAACAGAGGAATCTGAAGCCGCAGCCCTGATGTCTCTCCAGTCCCAGACCCAGACTTCCCCGGAAGCTTTTTCCTCAACAAAGGCACGGCCGGTCTTCCGCTTGATTCCGATTGTCAGATACTGATTCGATCGGACAATCGATTCCTCGTCGGACTGCCCTCCCGGTGCCATGGGGAATGCGGGCCCAGCCACAGCCAGGGTTCCCGCCGACAATCCGGTGACCTTGCAGAAGTCCCGCCTGGAAACCAGAGAAGAAGATGACGATTTCATAAGTTCTCCTTTCGACCGGGGCTATCGTGACGCATATTCTATGGCTCGTGCCCGGTCAATTAAAGGAGAATGAAGCCTGGTTCGTATTGCTTCAGGACCTGTGAGAGAATCGTGTATTCGCTCCGACCTCATGCGATGACGGTGTCGGGCAGAGGAAAGCTTCCCAGCCAATTCCTCGATGCTTACGGCTTTCGGAAAGATAGATATGTCGACACCTGGAGGCTCGCACCGTGGGCTTTTGCCGATCGTGTGTGGCTGGTTTGCTGTCCTGTCAGGTCGTTTTTACTGGGGGACACAGCACTGTCACTCGCGATCAACTGGAAGCCCACGCCATTGATTCCCAGGGTAGACTACCGGCCTCAGAGGGTAAGCGGCTGGAAATGCCCTTTGTATTTTGCTGATGTGACAGAACGATGTCGCTACGGCCAAATGAACCAAGTCGTTCTTGCGGGGGGCAAGGAAGAGCAGCCCCGTGCGTGTTATGTCATCTCGGCGGCCGGCAGCCCCGACTTGATGAATGCTCGGATTGGCCAGAAAGGGAAATGGGAGGAATGATGCTTAATCGACGATTCTTCATGTTTGGGGCAGCCGGAACCGCAGCCATGCAAATGCCTCAAAGCCGCGTCCCGGACGGAAAAAACTTCCAATACGAGAGCCTCGGGTGGGTAGACGACCGCGAGGACCCATCAATCTCTCTCGAAACCGACGAACTCATGGTCAAGGTCATCGATAACAGAGGATTGCGACCGCGTCCGGATAGCACCTGGATGGAGCAGGGTTACAGTCACTACCTGGGTTATCACGGTATCCGCGCTTTGTGGAACAAGCTCGAACGACGGAACATCGTGGCCCCATTTTTTTCCTGGCTGAATCTCCAAAATCTTCAGGTCGAAGGCCTGGATCTCGATCCGGTCGATTCAAGAGCTCGTTTCGGAGTCGGCCGTGGCTGGCCTGTCCAGATGAGAAGAGACTCGGGCGGCGCATTGCTCAAGATTCCCGAAATGCCGCTGAGCGGAGTGGAGTATTCGCTCCTGCTATCGCCTGCAGGCCCGGATTCACTGGACTTTACAGTCACCTTTGTCCTGCACATGAAAAAGCGGAAGCCCGCCTCCTTCTTCGCTTCATGGCCCTGCTACATGTCCACTTATGATGAGGTTCAGCTCTACTCTCCGTCGGGGAATCCTGATGCGCCTTCCTGGGAGCCCTTTGGCGAGCCGGAGGCCTTCGTTGTGGGAGAACCGGTTGGCTTTGTTCACAGCCAGCGAACCTTTTCCCCCCGGCAGCCGCCCCTGTTCCCTGCGGTCTATGGGAGGATTGGTTCCCGGGTTTTGGCGATCATGGCCAGCCGGCCTGAGGTAAAGTTCTTTCTGGTCAATGCAGGCGGCCATCGACCCTACCTGCCTGTACAGAATCCAGCCTGGGATTTTTCCTTCAGTCTCCCCGACTACAAGGCGGGCCAGGCTTTTGGCTTCAGGGGGAGGATCATCTACAAATTCTGGCGAGGCCCCGAAGAAATCACCGCCCGCTACCGGGAATGGAAAGCGAGCCTAACGGAAAAATCCAGCTAACCTGGACGGTGCTGAATTCAACTCAACCTGCACATTGCATGCAGCGTCCAGGAAAATGGACTTTGGGACGCGGATGAACTCCGATTTACGCCAACGGGACCCGACTATTCGATCCGTGGGCGGAGCTTTTGCGATTGCTTTCCTGAGATCGATTCTCTCCGAATACCCTCTGCCTCATCGATGACGTAATGAACGTCAGCCGCAACATCCTTGAATTGCTGGGCCTTGCCAGTGGGCCAGCGGACTTCCAGCAAGTCCACCTTGTCGTAAGCTCCCAACCCGAAATGCGCCCGAGGGTCACTGGATGAGTAGATCCCGACGGTCCTCCTGATGTCCCAGATCTGCCGCAGTCTTCCGGTAACCACGGCAATCCGCGTCCCGATCCCGTCCCGGTCGCTTCTTCTGCCCACTGTCTTGAAGGTGATCCAAT
>Ga0316600_10000790_pt1 | contig 14792 bp, 11 predicted proteins | sample OWC_soil_day5_CT_FD_207652 | JGI IMG/M metagenome (GOLD analysis project Ga0316600, IMG submission 207652) | Wetland soil microbial communities from Old Woman Creek delta, Ohio, United States - OWC_soil_day5_CT | ecosystem: Environmental > Terrestrial > Soil > Wetlands | place: USA: Ohio... | reverse complement strand
CCCCCTCTGCTACCAGCAGTTCCTTGACGACGCCCTGTTCGGCGGGCTGCACGATCTTGACCAAGGTCTGCGGCACGAGCCGTCCCTCGGCAACGGCAATGATGTCGAGCTGGCCGAACGCGGCCCACACGATCATAAGCAATACCAGCACGGATACGGACCACAGCACGATGCGCCCGGTCTGGCTGGGTTGTTCTTCCTGGATCAGGCGCAGCGGGTCGTGCCAGCGCGTGGGCGGGCGCAGCTGGATGATCTGGGCCGACTTGGGCGCGTCCGCCTGCGCCGCGTTATCCTGCGGCGTCGTTGTTTCGGGCTGAGCGGTGTTCCGGTCGGTGGTTGCCTGCTGGGTCATGTTCTATTCTCCTTCCTCACGCCGGGTTCAGGCCATCCGGTGCCGGACGCAACGGGCCGCCTTGCATCTTGCCGCCGCCCGTTCCACCAGCGGACGCGTTGGCCGCCATCGGCGGCGGCGCGAGCGAGACGCGCTGCGCCCCTTGCGGGCCAATGCGGTAGACGGCGTCCACGTGTAGCCCTCTTGGCAGTCCGTGCGTGATGAAGAGCATGGTGACCTTGCCCTTCAGGGCATTGATGGTCTGGGCAAAGTGCTCGGCGGTCGGCCCGTCCAGGGCGCTGGTCGCTTCGTCGAAGATCAGGATGCTGGGCCGCTTCAGCAGTGCGCGCGCGATGGCGATGCGCTGCTTCTGCCCGCCCGACAGTCCCGCCCCGCGTTCGCCGATCTCGGTCTGGTAGCCCTGCGGCAGCGCCTCGATGACGGCATGGATCTCGGCCATCTTGCAGGCGGCGGTGATCTGGTCGAACGACGCATTGGGATTGGCCATCTGCAGGTTGTCATAGAGGGTGCCGGAAAACAGCGTCGTCTCCTGCGGAACCACTCCGAAGTAGCTGCGCAGCTCGTTGGCGGACAGGTAGCGGATGTCGATGCCGTCGATCAGGATGCGCCCGGCGCTGGGCTGGTAAAAACCTTGCAGCAGCTTGGCGAGCGTGCTCTTGCCGCAGCCGGACGGTCCCATGATGGCGATGGTCTGCCCGGCCTGGACGGCCAGCGACAAGTTCTCGTAGACCATTGGCAGGCTTTCGTCGTAGCGGAAGGCGATGCCTTCGATCTGAATGTTGCCTGCGCGGGTGGCGTCACGTGCGGGGATGACCGAATACGGCTCGACCGGCGCATTCATCAGATCGCCCAGCCGGTCGACTGACAGGCGCGCCTGCTGGAACTGCTGCCACAGGCCGACCAGGCGCAGCATCGGCTGCGACAGCCGCCCGGAGAACATCTGGAAGGCGACCAGCATACCGATGGTGAACTCCGTGCTCTGCATCACGATCCATGCGCCGATGCCGAGCACCAGCAGGCTCATCAACTGTTCAAGCAGGTTGGCGATGGTGTTGTAGGTATTGGCGAGCTGCTTGGTGGAAAAGGTCGAGCGCAGGTAGGTGGCGAGATAGCCGCTGTAGCGGCTGCTAAGCTGCGGCTCCATCTGCAGCGACTTGACCGTTTCCAGCCCGACAATGTACTCGGTCACGAATGCCTGGTTGCGCGCACCGAACAGGAACTGCTCCTGCAGCTTGCCCTGGAAGATGGGAGCGATCATCAGGCTCATGGTCACGATGATGCCGAGTATCGCCAGCACGATCAGCGTCAGCACAACACTATAGTAGAACATGATGGCGACGAAGATCAGCAGGAAGGGAAAGTCGAGCACCAGCGTGACAGCGGCGCTGGCGATGAATTCGCGGATAGTCTCTACCCCGTGCAGCCGGGCGGCGATGACGCCGGTCGGACGGTGCTGGAAGTACATCGGCGGCAGCTTGAATACGCGGTCGAACACGGCCGCGCCCAGCACTGCATCGACCCGGTTGCCGGTATGCAGCACGAGGTACTGGCGCAGCCACGACAGCCCGGCGGAGAACAGCATGAAGATCAGCATGCCGATGGCAATCACGATCAGTGTGCTTTCGGTGCGGTGCACCACGACCTTGTCGATCACAGCCTGGGTGAAGAGCGGCGTCGCCAGCGCGATCAACTGGATCACGAGCGAGGCCAGCAGGATTTCCTGCCACAGCTTCTTGTGCTTCAGCAGTTCTGGCACGAACCAGCCGAACCCGAACTTGCGCATCTGGCGCGCCAGTTCCTCGCTGTCGGGATCGGCGGCGGGATCGACCTTGGGCGCAATGCGCACGGCCTGTCCCTGGTAGCGGGTCTCGAATTCGGACAGGGGAATGGTGGAAGGCGTGGCATCGCCGGGTTCGACGATAAGGATGTGGGCGGCATCGGCTTGGAGGATCAGTGCGGGAACCAGCGACGGTTCGGAAGGAATCTCGGAAGGCGATGCTGAAATATCGCTGGATTCCGGAGTGCTGGGGGATGAGGGCGGCGGCTCTTTCTGTTCGGTCTTCTGCTTCCCTTCCTCGTCCTTGTCTTCTGCCGCTTCCGTTACTGCTTCTGCATCCGCTTGCAGCACGTCGGCTTCCGAAACGAACTCAGGCGGCGCAGGCTGCTTGAGTGGTGCGGCTTCTTTCAGATTCAGCCACGCGATGATGGGGAATGATTCCTTGTGCAGCTTGCCCGGCTTGATCTTTTTCAGTATGGCATCGAATCCGTACCCTGACGCAGCGTCAAGAAACGAGCCGACCGTATAGGGAGCCGCCAATTGCTGCAGAGCGAGTTCGGGAGAAAACGGTTTGCGGTGTAAAGCACAGACTCCCTGGAGTGCCCATAAAAAAGAGGCCTGGTTTACCCGTTTGTCTCGCATACATGCTATTCAATCCGGCGAACGCCATTATTGGTAAACTGCAACAATGATTGGATGGACAATATTGTTTTTATGCAATAAATGCAATACCGAAGCTCAATACTTTGCAAATATATGTAAATATAAATTAATAATTACAAAGATCGGGCAGCAAAACATGTACCGCTTCCAATTCTAAAATTGGAAAAATGCAATTATTTTTGATGGATCAGTACACTCCAACCGCAAAGGCCAGCACCAACGTGGCCTCAGCTTCAGCGCCGAATTGTTGGAACAAACGAAGGCACTAACATTGATCAGTAGGTATAACTGCGTGCGAATCAAAATCAGATCACTCTGCGGAATTAGCTATCAATAAGATGCTGCAAAATCAGGTCGGCGAACGCAAACCATGGAAGATTTCTTGGTATAAGAATTGTTTATACTTTTTTATACCAAACCGATTACAGCGAATTCTTCGGGGGAACTCTATTGGTTTCAGCCATCATCGACAAGAATGGAACCGTAAATCTGCATACTAGCCCTATCGATTCGTCATCTGGCAAGCACCTCATATTTCACCTCCACACCTACAGCTAGTTCATTCGTCAGGCACATCATCTATCGTGCTTTATTTCGAATGCTGCATAAAAAAGTCGAGGTTTTGAACAAAGCGACCTTTCTTTCCGTGATTTCATGATTCGCAACCGCTGACCGCTCGGCGCCTCACTCTCGGCATCAGCAATGAAATATATTGATATTTTGGAAAGAATATGGTCACATTTGCAAGTAGCCAACAAATCGAAGTTTCCTATGGATTCACACGTGCTTATCGACACGTGGCTTCTTCAACTGATCGGCGAGCATGATATGCCGGCCAGGAAAATTCGCCCTAGCCGCTACAGCACTACCGGTTACGTACCGACCGTTAAAGGATCCAAGGCACAGGATTCCGAATCCTCGCTAGAGCAGGATTTCTTTGTATTGCTCGAATACGACCGTCGGGTCGAACGTTATGTCGTATTGACCTGTCCCCGCGAATAGCTACATAACGTAGTAGAGTCCGTTTCTGAAAGGGGACGAAAATGAAGAAGCGATTTACTGAAGAACAGATCATTGGATTTCTGAAAGAAGCCGATGCTGGCCTGCCGGTGGCAGAACTGTGCCGCAAGCATGCCTTCTCAGACGCCTCGTATTACAAGTGGAAACAGCCGCATGGACGTGTCCGATGCCAAACGGCTCAAGGCGCTTGAAGATGAAAACAATAAGCTAAAGCGCCTCCTGGCCGATGCCATGCTGGACAATGCAGCATTGAAGGACGTCGTGTCGCGAAAGTGGTAAGCCCACAGGCACGACGGGAAGCGGTCAATCTCCTAAAGGCAGAGTGGCAGTTGTCTGAACGGCGTGCCTGCGTGCTGATGAACATCTCGACTTCCGTAATGCGCTATTAGTCCAAGACCGATGGCAACCAAATGCTGACAGAGCGGATCGCTGCATTGGCTGCTCAGCGCCGTCGATTCGGCTACCGTCGGATTCATGTACTGCTCAAGCGGGAAGGATGGAAAATCAATGTCAAACGGGTCTATCGGCTCTACCGCATAGCGGGCCTCTCAGTTAGGAGACGACTGCGTAAACGAATTGGCTTAACGGAGAGATTGCCGTTGCTGTTGCCGGAGCAGCCCAACTATGCCTGGTCGATGGACTTCGTGCATGACTGTCTTGCTGATGGCCGGCGCATCCGCTGCCTGAATGTAGTGGACGACTTCACCAAGGAGAGCATCGTTATTGAGGTCGATACCTCGATTTCTGGCTAACGAGTGGTTCGGGTACTGGATCGCCTTGCCACGTGTCGTCCTCTGCCGAGAATGATACGGGTTGACCATGGCCCTGAATTCACGAGCTTGGCTCTGGATGCCTGGGCACATGCCAGAGGCGTCAGGCTGGCTTTTACCCAGCCTGGCAAGCCGACGCAAAATGCGTATGTGGAAAGCTTTAACGGACGGTTTCGGGATGAATGCCTGAATGATCAGTGGTTCTCGACTCTGTATGAAGCCAAGTTTCTGATCGAAGCATGGAGGCAGGATTACAATTCAAACAGGCCGCATAGTTCGCTTGGTTACGTTACGCCAGCGGAGTTTGCGGCAAAACATCAATTTGAAACCTCGGACTCTACAGCGCCGTGTTGCCAAATTCGGGGAGCAGGTCATAGCCTTTAGTAGTTTCCAGAATCAAGTCATTCTCTGTGTGGCCGACGTAGTCTGAAGTAAACAGGAATGGCGGCAAGCACCAGGATTAGGATGGCGGTTGTGAAATGTCGCTCATATTACCCCTGTCTGTGAACTGCTCTCGATTATCTCAAGCGGACACCGAGCCACGTCAGGCTCAATCTTCATCAATACGTGCGTTGCGGCCTAGAGGAACTGGGCGAAATCTTGGTCACGTTGCACCGCTCGGCAATTGTAGCTCGTGGGCGCGTATCAACATTATTTTGCATCCTTCTTGACTCTGATCCTCTTTCTCGATCTTTCTTGCAATTTTACTGCCTCATTTGGCTCGAATCCCAGATCGAGGAAGATGTCGCCGCCTGCTGGTGTAATGTGGCTGCTCTCCAGATGTCGAGCCTTTATGTGACGATGTCCGCCATCAATGGCTTTGGAACCGAGCCAGGCAATCAGCGCTGTGACAATCAAGAGAATGATGGTTTCAATCATTTTCTATCCTTCTGTTCCTGAGTGCCTCGGCCCTCCTGCAAGAAGTCATCGCCAAATTCCGAAAACTTTTTCGTCGCGCATTCCAGGGGCCGCTGTTCCTCTGCGCCATACTCAGACCCGACGACTGGCGCGTTATTCCATTCTTCCAGATCGGCCGGCAGTGGCGCGTTGGGGTCGCACTGGTCTTTGTATTTGCTTGTTTGTGTCATCTTTGTCAGCCGGCTGATATCGAAGCCTTACGACACACAGTTGCCAATTCCACCACATTTGGCTCTGATTGGGGCCGCACGAATTGATTATCAAAAAATCTGCGTTAATGTCCGCAACTGCTAATCCCGCTTAGCCAGAGTTGCACGCCAAATGCTACTACGTCTATAACCTGTTCGGCAACGAGAGGTGGCTTACAAATCATGAGCACCGAACGCCGCGACTATTACGTGTATGTTCATCGGGATGCGATAAGAAATATCTTCTACATTGGGAGGGGTAACGGCCGTTGCGCATGGTCGGTTGACCCTCATCCGGTGTGGAAAAAGTATATTTCTGAGCGCCTTGGAGGTCGTTAGATTGCGAGATGCTACCGGAGGCAAGAGATGTTGCCAACGGAGCCCCGCCAGTCGGCTTTAGAGATATTTGATAAGAAGAAGACTGCCCGAACCGCTTTTAGCGCCCTACGATGCCCGCAACAGTCAGAAAACGGCCCTAGCGCCACCATAGTTCGCCGAAAGTGCGGCTACAGCCAGTTGTCATTGTGAGGAGTAAAGCCAGTATGAAATAATATTGCCGGCATGATGATCGTCACTACATCGTCGAAGACGCTGTGGAAGAGACCATCGCCAGCCTGAAGAAAAGCACAAGATGGACTAAGCTGCGCGCCCAGCGCCTATATATGAGTAAACAAAACCGAAACCTGATGCTCTGCTTCCAAACGGACGACGAGGAGGCAATTGAGCTGGCCTTGCGATACTGGGCTACAGATGCGGACGGTTCCTGGAATGAGAAAGTCAAGGCACTTTGCGAGGATTACGGGCTTCGCACGCATGAGATCACCAAGCGCATCAACAGCTTGTCGCCAGCTTACGATCTGAACAAGCGATGCCCGGGATGCGGCGTCCCGATGGACATTTCTTCGCGCACGGCGTATGACGCGGCATATGAAAGTGGCTCCTTCGTCTACGTTAATGCCCCTACACGAATGCTGGTTTGCCCAGTATGCAAGTCTAAAGCAGTGGAACGCGCGACCAACGCCGAGAAGAAGGCTGATGAGCGCAAGCAGGAGATGGTCTATGACGCGGTCATGGATTGGCTCAGCGAAGACAGCCCCGAAGTCGATGCACTGGAGTACCTCGACGCAGTCTACCTGTATGCCGTCCTGCTTGCGGCTAACGATATGGATGAGGCTCATGACACTTTCGGTCCTGCAAGCAACTTTATCGCCCCGCTTGCGGCTAGTAAGAGAGTGACCGCCGAGCTTCTGCGCCGCCTCTGCTCAATCAGGGCTATCGTCCCTGCCGAGGATTCGCCGACTTCGGCTTTTGAATTTGACGTGGATAATATTAAGTCGTTCGATCTCATCCGAGTAAAGTGGCAGCTGAGCGCCAGCCTTTCCATGCTCCCGGTCCAAACGCTCCTGAACGCGCTAAGCTCCATGATCGACGCCCACACGAATGGCGCCGGGCTGGTGGAAATTGAGACCCTTTGGAAACTGGTATCGATGTCGGAGTGCGAGAATGTATTGCTTGAGTGCGCCGAATATTACAAGTTTAACGAATTGACTGTCGGCGAGAGGACGAAACACGCTCTCGAATACGCGCTCGAGAAGTATTCTGTCCCCCAGGTTTGGGGCATCATATGGAGTGCGACCAAAAGCGCTGCCTCGTTCCTGCAAAGTCAGGCGTCGAACGGCAAGCGGCACGCCATAAACTCGATCCCAGGTAACATCATTCGGTTCGTGGACACCTCCATACAGAACAAGTGGACTGTCAATGCCCGCACCCGTCAGCACTGGATGACTGAGTCGACGCTAACCTCGCTTTTCTTCAACCGAATCTTGTCCAGTCAGGCAAACGGATTCCGTACCATCACGTCAGCCACCATCTGCGATATCTTCCAGGCGCGCGCCTGATATCCATAAACAAAAGCCTCGCCACTGAGCTGTTATTTAGTGTACTTGAGCTGTCATCATGGACTGTTCTGTGAATACGACTAAGCCATAGTCAAGATGGGGCTCTGTGTTGCACACTATTCAAGAATAGCGGCGAAATGCTTGGCCACCTGTCGTGCCTGATAAAGCTTCTATGAGCCACTGATGGCTAAGGAAACCGACTCAGCCGAATAACTCGTGCAAGTACAATTATGAAGGCGATTGAAATAGAGCCTCAACACAGCAGGCGGTAAAGGCATGGTCGCCGATCGCCCATAATCCGAATCGAAAAACTGTTCAAAAATGACTCTGGATGAACTCAGGAAGATTACGAATAAGACCATTCAAAGCGCTGGTCCTCGATATACGCCTGGCGTAGATGGTCGCGCGCCCAATCTTCATATCCGCGATCTAGAAATAGCTATCGCGGGGCTTTCGGTCAACTCCCAATTCAGCACTCTGCTGGATGAAAGAGCGAATTCTCTGTTGGAGTCATTAAAACAAGCTGGCAATTCATTATCAGGTCAGCATGAAATTGCTGACAGATTGTCATCTGCTGCATCTTCTTTACAGCAGTTGGCACGGCAATCTCCGCAACGAGGAAAAGCCTTGCTGGGTCGTCTGCAGGATGTGATCGCAAAGCTAGAGAGACTCGTCCTAGATGCCTCTGAAAGTATTTCGAACGCTATAAGGGAGAAACATGACGAGCTGTCGCGTACTGGAGGAAATCGCGCGAATTCAGAAACAGCTCCCAGCCGCCATGGCAACTCGGAGTTGGAGAAATTGCACCAGGTGAATGACGACTTGTGTCGCATTGAAATTCAATGCAGAAGCTGCAAGCAGTTGCTTGACTCGACTGCGTTGAGACTCAGATTTGCCAATCGGGCACTCCTGCTCGGCCCTTGGGGGAGCGGCAAGACGCATTTTTTGTGCGATGTCAGCCTGACTTTATTAAATGCAAAAATTCCATCGGCAGTGCTATTGGCTAAAGACATATCAGCCAGCGGTGACATCGCTGCAAATCTCTGTAGTGTTTTTGGTCTCCCCTCCCTTGACGGCATTTTGTGCAAGCTTGATGAAATGGGGCGAACTGTGAATGCACGGGCGATATTGATTATTGATGGGGTCAATGAGGGAGATTTTGATAGCTGGCGCAGATTCATTTATCACCTCACATCGCGAGTGAAGCACTACAAGAACTTCGGGCTTGTTCTAAGTTGTCGCACTCCGATGGAGAAGCTGCTTTTTTCAGCTCAAACACGCAAACAGTATGTAGATATCCATCACCCGGGATTCGGCGAAGTCGAGTTCGATGCACAGCGAGCTTTCTTCTCATTCTATGGTATTCCGCTTCCAGAAGTGCCGCTATTAACCGAAGAATTTTCCCGACCACTTACTTTAAAAATTCTGTGCGAGTCATTTGCAATATTGCCGAAAAAAGAACAGCGTAAAGGGTTTATTGGCCTCACATCGGGTCAAAAAGGCATGACATTTGTGCTCGAAAGCTTCGTTAAGCGGCGAACTGCGCAGTTAGAACGGGACCTGATGCTGCCGTCCCTTTTTTGCTGGAAGTTGATAAAAGGAGATGACGCGATTAAAGACCATTGTCTATCAGGTCTTGCTCCATATATGGCCGAAAAAATGATTGATGCCGTTCCGTTTAAGGAGGCAACGCGGATCGCACGTGCACGGCCGGAAACCTCATCAACAGCAAAAGCAAAACTGTTACTTACCCGACTCATTCAAGAAGGAGTTATCCACGACTATGCGCGTTGGACTGGCCAAGGCGATTCTTACGAGCGAGTTATTGCACTGCCCTATCAGCGTTTCAGCGACCACATTATTGCTAGGCATTTGCTTGCTCGGCATCTTGATAAAACTGATGAGTCAACAATTCGCGCCAGCTTAGTTCCCGGAACTCCTCTGGGACGCGCTTTTGAATTGGAGGATGAGTGGTCCTATGAATATGCGAATCCTGCGTTAGCTGAAGCAATAATTATCGAATTCCCTGAGGCAGTGAAGAAAAAGGTCAAAGAGGGCAGCCGGGAACTATATTTTTTCCTCCCGAAGGAAGCAAAAGATTTGAATTTTTATTGCCGTCCCTTCATTGATGGCTTTAGCTGGCGTTCGCCCGTAACCATCGATGCGAGTACGAAGCGCATTATTGCAGCACTGGTTAATCCAAAATACCAAGAGGTTTATCGACTCACGATGGATGTGCTGGTGATGGTCGCAACGAAGCCCGAGCATCCACTCTCTGCTGAGCGGTTGTTTAGATACTTGGGCGGATTAAGTATGCCTGAGCGTGATCTATCTTGGAGTGAAGCTTTGCGTAATACACAGCCAGGAAGTTCAATTGATAGGGTTATTCATTTCTATTCAAAGGTTCCACTTAAGTCCTTGACTAGTGAGATAGCCAATCTCGCCGTAATGCTGCTAGCGTCATTTCTGACAACCACGGACCGCGTACTACGCGACAAAGCAACGTTAGGATTGGTTCGAGTCGGTGAGCTTCAGCCAGCCAGCCTGTTTTCGTTTGCTGAGGCAGCGCTAACTTTCAATGATCCCTACGTCGGTGAGCGAGTCTTGGCGGCAATGTACGGCACAACCATGAGTCTTTGGTGCATCGCAAGTAATGATTTCAAAATAGCCCTCGCGGACTTAGCCTCATTTCTCGTCAAGGAAATGTTTGCTCCGAACGGACGCTTCAGAACCTGCCATGTTTTGACTCGCGACTATGCGCTAGGAATTGTCGAGCTTTCCAAGCTTGTGGTGCCTGGTACCTTTCCAACAATATTGGAACAGTACTTGGCCCCTTCTTTTCCAGCGATTATGTCTCCATTTCCGGAGTCTCGTCGAATTTCCTCTAGCTCGGTCAAAAAGGTTAGCTCGGCAATTCACATTGATTTCGGCAACTACACTCTAGGGCGACTTATCAAGGGGCGCTCTAATTACGACTTCGACAACCCAACATATAAAATTGTGCGCCGGCAAATCGAGTGGCGCATGGCGCAACTAGGGTATAGCTGTAAAAAATTTGAAGGGGTGGATGCTGCTATTGCGAGATCACAATCTCACGGCCGTGGGGACAATGCGAAAGTAAATCGGTATGGCAAAAAATATTCATGGATAGCTTATTTTGAAATGTATGGTCTTCGTCAAGCTCAAGGACTAATCGATCAATATGAACGCCCTGGAGATTGCGATATCGATCCAAGCTTTCCACTCGAAGAGCGTATTTCAATGCCTCCCATGGCAGCTTTCTTCAGCAGAAAGCGACTGCCAAAGCAGCACATAAGGTGGCTGAAAAGCGGACCAGCTCCAGACTACCGCGCGCTGCTTAGACGGACCGAGATCAATGGCGAGTCTGGACCATGGCGCCTAATATGTGGGTTCGTGGACGAGGCGGATCAGGAATCCCTGCATCAGCTTTGGGCGCAAATCCGTACTTTCCTTGTTCCAGAGGAGCACATAGAAGATTTTCGGACTGAGTATATGAAGGATGGATTCCCACCTCATGAATTGAGCAATGTATCGGAGGACTATTATACATATGCTGGAGAAATATCTTGGTCTAAGCGGTTTGGTTCACGCTATGGCGTTGATAGAGAATCTGCCTATACTGTTACCGCATATACCCGTCATGAACAGCAGCCTGTTAGAGAGTCATTCAAGGAGGGATGGCAGCATCTGGACCCTGGTTTGATTTTGAAATACTTGAAATCCCGCTCAGAAACAGCTAAGAAGCGAAATCGAGCCGCGTTAGTGCGGCATCTTAAACAGGTCAACAAACAATTGAGTGCAGACGATCAACTTACTATTCAGGAAATTACGGATTTGCGCCAGTACCCGTCCCAAGACGATTTTCTTAAGGGGCAAATGCATTCTATGAGGTGGGTGACTGTCGGAGGATTCGAAGTTGAGCCACTAGCTTGGTCGTTTTCTTGGGAAAGCTATCACTCAGAGGTAAATCAAGTTCGCTTCTACTTGCCAAATCCTTGTTTTTGCGAGGATTTCGGCCTCAACCCTCGCATGCGTTCGATTGGTCTTTTTGAACCTTCAGGTGCTCGTGCAACATATTACATAAAAGAGAGAAATAGTTATTCGGATGGCGCGAAACTTCTATATATCCGGGAAGACCTTTTGCGGCGCTATGCAGAGAATCGGGGAAAACATATTGTCACTTTGAGTTGGGGTGAACGCCAGGTTCATCATACGATTGCAGATGGTTTCTGGCGCGATGACTCACGACCTGACGATCTTAACGTTGACGACGCTATCTTCAAGTATTTTCAAGTTGATTAATTCCACTGATGTGCTCCCACTCGTAATGCTAGGAATGTAACAACTGGGGATCTATTCCAGAGCCGGGTTGCCAAATATAATTTGGTTTTTCTAACGCAATGGAACAATATCAAAAGCTCAGTTGCATGAAGAGCAAAATGCAGCAAGCAACAAAAGATGGCGAATGGCAGTATTCGCTTTTACTATCGGGATATCGATATCGGCACAAGTTGGATGTGATGAATGCAGACAGTTTTGTCAACGGTAAGCCGCCCGCTATGTCGTCTTCTACGCTCGGTAAACAGTGCGAGCTATGTTTTGCTTTTGCTGTTCTGCATTCCGGCCCGTCGCCATTTGCATTTCTGACACGCTTCGATTAGCTTATCTGGGGAGAATCAATTTCAAAACTGTATGCCTGACATAATTCCGACGTTGATGGCGACCGGCACGCTTCCGTCCACAAGGAAAAAGGTGGATTGTGAGTCGGTCATTCAGGGATTCCAGCACGAGGCCGCTTCACAGGAGCAGAGAGTTCAATATGCTGATTGCATCAAGTCGCAGGAGGCCGGCTGGTCTTTCGGGATTTGGAGCATGCTGACTGCGGCGATAGTGCTGTCCTTGCTACTGCTCTGGTGGATGAATTCCATAACCAACAAGAAGGCGAAGAAATGACAATCCGACTTGCAAAGCTACTTCGCACCGATCCGTGGCGTCTAACAAGCCATAAAGGAAGAGTTCGGCCAACTTGAGAGGCTGCGCAGCTTGAAATAGACTGGGGTTGCGGCAAGCACAAGGATCAAACCGCCAACGACAAGATTGCATCCACGTTGTTACTCTTCTTTTTGCTTCTCCATGTGGCGATGACCAGCGGCAATAGCTTTGGAGCCCGCCTACGCGATCAGTGCTGTACGGCTAAAAGGATGATGATTTCCATTCTATCTTTTTACATTTCTCTTTTTAATTGGTTCCTCTGCTCTGGCTGAACCATATCTAATGGGAGAGTTGTCTTCTTGGAAAGCACATTTCATAACTTCTTTGAATTAAAGAGGATGGGCTGCTGCCGGTTTGGTAGACACCGACATAAGCACTTTTTGTTTCCTCAAACCTTATCGGGCTGACATATCACAATGTTGAATGCCTGCGCTTGGGATTGTAGAACACCTCGATGTAATCGAAGACATCTGCCCGGGCTTGCGAGCGCGTACGGTACACCTTCCTGGCTACGCGCTCCATTTTGAGCGACGAGAAGAAGCTTTCCATGGCGGAGTTATCCCACACCTCGCCAGCACGGCTCATGCTGCAGGTGATTCCTTGCTCAATCAACAGCTTCTGGAAGTGCTCGCTGGTGTATTGGACGGATTCAACCGGTCGTCGCAACACTAGATTGTTGAACAGATCTTAGGTACTCGTCCAGTGCTTCGGCCGGTGTCTTCCAGCCAAGCGTTTTCCGGGGCCTGGAATTCAGTGCGTTAGCAACGGCCTGGATCTCTCGATCACTCCACCGAGACAGGTCTGTACCCTTTGGAAAGTATTGCCGCAGGAGGCCGTTCGTGTTCTCGTTCGTGCCGCGCTGCCATGGACTGTGCGGGTCGGCAAAGAATACCTTCACCCCGGACTCGACCGTGAAGCGGGCATGATCAGATAGCTCTTTGCCACGATCCCAGGTCAATGACCGCCACAACTGGGCGGGCATGTCAGTCACGGTCTTCTTGAGCGCATTGGCCATCGTGACAGCTCCGTAGCCAGCCAGCGCAGGGCCATTCTTCGTCCTGGGCATCAGCCCGTAGCCTTCCTCGCGAGGCAGGTGGACAAGCATGGTGAATCGGCTTGATCGCTCGACCAGCGTTCCAATCGCGGACCGGTTCAGGCCGATGATCAGGTCACCCTCCCAATGCCCCGGCACAGCGCGATCCTGCGCTTCTGCAGGCCGGTTAGAGATCATCACATCCTCGCTAACGTGCGCCCAGGCCTTGGCTTGTGCCCTGGCCCTGGGTACGCGCAACGCCCGCCCAGTGCGCAGACAGCTAACCAGCTCGCGCTTGAGAGCCCCTCGACCCTGGATGTAGAGAGCCTGATAAATGGCTTCGTGAGAGATGCGCATGGATTCGTCATCCGGAAAGTCGGTCTGCAATCGGTTGGAAATCTGTTCGGGCGACCAACCATTGACCCATTTACGGTCACCGCGATGCGGCTTGTTTCTTCCTTTGAACGGCGCTTGCACAGGCCCAGAAATGTTACGGCCATCAGCATCACGAACCTTGCCCTCCAGGCGGTCTTGCACGTAGTGGCGCAACCGTGAGTTAGTCACCAGTTTCGAAGGCTTGGGCCTTTTGGCAACCAGTTCCGCCTTCCATTGCGCAACCGAAGCTCGATACTCAAGCCGGCAGCCACGAGTTGCAGCGTTACGTGCCAGCTCCCGGGAGACCGTCGATGGGCTGCGCCCGATACGGCGAGCAATCTCTCGTACCCCGACACCCTGGCACGAAAGGAGTCCAATCTCTTCTCGCTCTGCAAACGATAAGTATCTCCCGGATATCGGGCTCAACATGGAAAGTGGCATGCCACCATGATGACGGAACCAACGAGTTCCTACTGCCTGCGACACGCCAACCGCTTCTGCAGCCTTCTCACTTGTAATGCCTGTCGCGATTTGCTCCCAGAATCGCCGCTCGATCTCACGTCGATGCGACGGCGCACCTGGCGAGCACATCGCTCCTCGCCCCGTCAACTTGTACATCCACCCCGCTGGTCGTCCCATAAACACCTCCTCGATTAAAGGTGTTGCGACGGCCGGTTGAATCCGCCCTGACTGCCTTGGTCTGAATGGTGCAACAGCTCATGGGGCTTGCCTCTACGCCAGATTGCCATCATCAATGCATCAGACACCAGTTGGGAGGTCATCGC
>Ga0316600_10000789_pt1 | contig 14795 bp, 12 predicted proteins | sample OWC_soil_day5_CT_FD_207652 | JGI IMG/M metagenome (GOLD analysis project Ga0316600, IMG submission 207652) | Wetland soil microbial communities from Old Woman Creek delta, Ohio, United States - OWC_soil_day5_CT | ecosystem: Environmental > Terrestrial > Soil > Wetlands | place: USA: Ohio... | reverse complement strand
TACGGATGTTGGTCATGGTGAGGTTGAGGATCGCGTACTGCAGGTTCTGCACCTCGTAGGCGGCCTTCGCGGCGTCGAGGACCTGGTAGAACACCACGCCGTCGACCTGGACCATGGCGTTGTCGCGCGTGATGACTTCCTGCGACGGGACGTCGAGCACCTGCTCCATCATGCCGATCCTGGTCCCGACCTGATCGACGAATGGGACGATCAGGTTCAGGCCGGGCTCGAGCGTCTTGGTGTACCGGCCGAAGCGCTCGACCGTCCATTCCGAGCCCTGCGGGACGGACTTTACGCCCATCGCCACGGTGGCGATGGCGAGTGCCAGCACGACGATGATGAAGATTTCCATTGCCGACTCCTTCGGAGGGGGTTGGGCGAGTATACCTGGGGGGCTGTCCAGGCCGGGGCCGCCAGGTCACGGATGTGCCCTGCCGGTGGCAGTCGCGAGGACCGTAGGCGGCAGGGATGCCGCCTCCGAGCCTATATGGACGTATTCACGGCGCGTCCGAGCGGCTGCCACCGGCAGGGCGCAGGGGGGGCTCAAGTCCACAACACACCTAGCGGGCCTTTCGCCGGGCGCTGCTCGCCGCCCGGAAATTCTGTCCTGAATTTACGGGCTACCGCGGACGTCCCTGTCCGCTGCTCGCAGCACCCCGGCGCCGGCCCGCCCCGCGGCGGCGTTGCCTTCCAGTGCGGGGCCCACCATAGTCGCCCCATGACGACCTACGCCAAGCCCCCCAAGTCCCTGCTGCGCCTCGTCGGGCAAGCGATCGCCGACTACGCCATGATCCGCGACGGCGACCGCATCCTGCTCGGCGTGTCCGGCGGGAAGGACTCGCTGTCGCTGCTGCAGATCCTCTGCCACCTCAGGACCTACGCGCCGGTGCGCTTCGAGCTCGGCGTGATCACGGTCGACCCCGAGGTCGAAGGCTTCGACCCCTCGCCGCTGACCGGGTACTACGATCGCCTGGGGGTGCCCTGGCACTACGAGCGCCAGCCGATCATGGAGGAGGCGAAGTCGCGCATGGACGGCGACTCGTTCTGCGCCTACTGCTCGCGCATGAAGCGCGGGATCATGTACACGGTCTGCCGGCGCGAGGGCTACGACGTCCTGGCGCTGGCGCAGCACCTCGACGACTTCGCTGAGAGCTTCCTGATGTCCGCCTTCCACGGCGGGCAGCTGCGCACCATGAAGGCCCACTACCTCAACGACGCGGGTGACGTCCGGATCATCCGGCCCCTGGTCTATGCGCGCGAGACGCAGACCGCCGCCTTCGCCGCGCAGGCCGACCTGCCGGTCGTGCCAGACTCCTGTCCGGCCTGCTTCAGCGCGCCCACGCAGCGGCTGCACATGAAGCAGCTGCTCGCGACGGAGGAGCGAGCGAGCCCGCACCTCTACGCGAATCTGCTGCACGCCATGCGGCCGCTGATGGGAGAGCAGCGGCCGCGCTCGCGGCGTGAGGCACGCCCTGTGCCGCGCGTCGCCGCTTCAGGCTGAGATGAAGACGAACGACCAGCTGAGGCGCTTCGTGTTCGAGGGCGCCGACGTGCGCGGCGCCATCGTTCATCTCGACGCGAGCTGGCAGGCCGTGCTGGCCCGCCACCCCTATCCGCCCGCCGTGCAGCCGCCGCTCGGCCAGGTGCTGGCGGCCGTCGTGCTGCTGTCGAGCACCATCAAGTTCGAAGGCGCGCTGATCCTGCAGGTCGAGGCGGAGGGGCCGATACGGACTCTGGTCGCGCAGGCGACCGACCAGCGCACGCTGCGCGGCCTCGCGCGCTGGGACGGCGAAGTGCCGGAGGGCGGCGGCCTCGATGAGACCTTCGGCGCCGGCCGCGTGGTGCTGACCGCGAGCGCGCCCGGCGGCGAGCGTTATCAGGGCGTGGTCGCGCTCGAGGGCGCGAGTCTGGCGGGCGCTTTGGAGTCGTACTTCGTGCAGTCCGAGCAGTTGCCGACCCGGCTGTGGCTCGCGGCCGACGGCGGCAGCGCGACCGGGCTGCTGCTGCAGCGCCTGCCGGGCAGTCGCGAGGACGACGACACCTGGCCACGCGCCGTGATGCTCGCCGACACGCTGCGCGACGAGGAGCTGCTGCAGCTCCCGGCCGAGTCACTGCTCTACCGGCTGTTCCACGAGGAGCGCGTGCGGTTGTTCGACCCCGAGCCGGTGTCCTTCCGCTGTGGCTGCTCGCGCGAGCGCATCGAGGGACTGCTGCGCTCGCTCGGCCGCGACGAGATCGATTCGGTGCTCGCCGAGCAGGGCGTCGTCGAGGTGACCTGCGAGTTCTGCAACCGCGTGTATCGCGTCGACGCGGTGGACGCGGCGATGCTCTACCGCGAGCAGGGGCCCGAGGCGTCGAGTACCCGGCATTGATCGGCCGGCATTGTTGGGGCGCCTCGCAGCCGCGGTCTGCGACGACCGCAACGACGACCGCCCAATCGCGCGGAGGACGGCGCTCGTACCGGCCAACGGCACGGCCTGGTAGGAGCGGCCTCCAGGCCGCGATCAGGATCACGCCGCAGGCTTCGACCGCTCGTGCATCACCGCGTAGTACACGACCGGGATCACCACCAGGGTGAGGATGGTCGAGACGAGGATGCCGAAGATGAGCGACACCGCCAGGCCCGAGAAGATCGGGTCGTCGAGGATGAAGAAGGCACCTCCCATCGCGGCGACGCCGGTCAGCACGATCGGCTTGGCACGCACGGCTGCCGCGCGGATCACGGCCTCCTCGAAGGGCACGCCGGCCGCGATCTCCTGGTTCATGAAGTCCACCAGCAGGATCGAGTTGCGGACGATGATTCCCGCCAGCGCGATCATGCCGATCATCGAAGTGGCGGTGAACTGCGCGCCGAGGAGTGCGTGGCCCGGCATGATGCCGATCAGGGTCAGCGGGATCGGCGCCATGATGATCAGCGGCACGAGGTACGACCCGAACTGCGCGACGACGAGCAGGTAGATCAGCACCAGACCGACCGAGTAGGCGATGGCCATGTCGCGGAAGGTCTCGAAGGTCACCTGCCATTCGCCGTCCCACTTGACGCTGTACTCGTAGGGGTTCACGGGCTGCCTGAAGAACCACTGCGGCGGGTCGCCCGCCCGCTCCTTCAGCGCCGCGGAGATCTCGAACATGCCGTACAGCGGGCTGTCCAGCTCGCCGGCCATGTCGCCGGTGACGTACACGACTGGCAGCAGGTCCTTGTGCTGGATGCTGCGCTCGCGCTGCGACGGAACGATCTCGACGATCTCCGCCAGCGGCACCAGCGCGCCCGACGCCGAGTGCACGCGCAGCGCCAGCACCTGCTCGAGGTCGGCCTTGTCCGCCTCGGCGTACTCGACGCGGATCGGCACGGCGTACTTCACGTTCTCGTCGTGGAGGTAGCTCATGGCCTCGCCGCTCAGGACGGTGGCGAGGGCCTGAGTCACGGTGTTCTGGGCGACCCCCAGGCGCGCAGCCTTGGCGCGGTCCACCTCGACGATGAACTTCTCTGACGGGAACTCGACGGAGTCGTCCACGTCGACGATGTCGGGCGTCGCCTGGAAGGTGGCGCGCACCTGCTTGGCGACGTCGATCTGGCCGTCGTAGTCGATGCCGTAGACCTCGGCGACCAGCGGCGACTGCACCGGCGGGCCGGGCGGCACCTCGACGATCTTCGCATTGCCGCCGTGCCTCCAGGCGATCGCCTGGACGGGCTCGCGCACCGACCGGGCAATGTCGTGGCTCTTGCGGTCGCGGTGCGCCGTGTCCACCAGGTTGACCTGGATGTCACCGACGTTGGCGCCGCTGCGCAGGTAGTACTGGCGCACCAGGCCGTTGAAACCGATCGGCGAGGCGGTGCCGGCGTAGACCTGGTAGTCGCTGACCTCGGGAACGCCGGCGAGGTGGTTGCCGATCTCCTCGAGCACGCGCGTGGTCTGCTCGAGGCTGGTGCCCTCCGGCATGTCGAGCACGACCTGGAACTCCGACTTGTTGTCGAAGGGCAGCATCTTAAGGACCACGAGCTTGAAGCCCGCGAGGGCCAGCGAGCCGACGATGAGCAGGATGATTCCGGCGAGCAGCTTCCAGCGGTTCGCCCAGCCGCGCCGGCCCTCGAGAAATGGCGTCATCGCCCGGCGGAACAGCCGCTCGAGCGCGTCGGGACCATGCTGCGCGGCATGGCCGGCGTGCAGGTGCGCCACGGGGCCGAGCAGGCGGTTGGTGAGCCAGGGGGTGAACACGAAGGCCACCGCCAGCGAGATCAGCATGCCGAGCGAGGCGTTGATCGGGATGGGGCTCATGTAGGGCCCCATCAGGCCGGTGACGAACGCCATCGGCAGCAGCGCCGCGATCACCGTGAAGGTGGCGAGGATCGTGGGGCCGCCGACCTCGTCGACCGCGCGCGGGATTGCTTCGAGCAGGTTCTTCGCGCCGAGCTGCAGGTGGCGGTGGATGTTCTCGACGACGACGATCGCGTCGTCGACCAGGATGCCGATCGAGAAGATCAGCGCGAACAGCGACACCCGGTTCAGCGTGAAGCCCCACGCCCAGGACGCGAAGAGGGTGATCGCCAGCGTGACGATCACTGCGGCGCCGACGATCAGCGCCTCGCGCCAGCCGAGGGCGAACAGGACGAGCAGCACGACGGACGCCGTGGCGAAGGCCAGCTTGGAGATCAGCTTCTTCGCCTTCTGGTCGGCGGTCTCGCCGTAGTTGCGGGTCACGGCGGACTCGACGCCGTCCGGGATGAAGATGCCCGACAGCTGCTCGAAACGCTGGATCACCGCGCGGGCGATCTCGACCGCGTTGGTGCCCGGCTTCTTGGCGATGGCGATGGTGACGGCGGGCTGCGTGCCGGCGAGATCGAGTCCCGTGATCGCGCCACCCGGCCCCGCGCCGGTCCAGACATAGCTGGTCGGCAGCTCGGGGCCCGGCTGGACCTCGGCGACGTCGCGCAGGAACACCGGCCGGCCATTGTGCAGCCCCACGACGAGGTCGCCGACCTGCTCGGCATTGGTCAGGAAGGTCCCCGCCTGGATCAGGACCTCGGCGTTGTCCTTGGTGGCCCGGATGTCGTCGCGCGTCGAGTTGGCGGTCTGCAGGGCCCGGCGCAGGTCGTCGAGCCCGATGCCGTGCCCGGCGAGCGCCTGCGGGTCGAGCAGCACCCGGACCGCGCGTCCCGGCGCGCCGATGGTGTAGATGTCCCGCGTGCCGGGGACGCGCTTGAGCTCGGCCTCGAGCGAATGTGCGACCTGGCCGAGCTCGTAGGCCCCGACGGCGGGGTTCTCCGACCAGAGGGTCACCGTGATGATAGGCACGTCGTCGATGCCCTTCGGCTTGACGATCGGCTGGCCGACGCCGAGGTTCAGCGGTAACCAGTCCTGCTTGGAGAACACCTTGCTGTAGAGGCGGACGATGGCGTCGGTCTGGTCCTCGCCCACCTCGTACTGCACGGTGATCACCGCCATGCCGGGGGTGGAGGTCGAGTAGACGTGCTTGATGCCCTCGATCTCCGACAGCACCTGCTCGGCCGGGGTGGCCACCAGCTGCTCCACCTCGCGGGCACTCGCGCCCGGGAAAGGGACGAAGACGTTGGCGAAGGTGACGTTGATCTGCGGCTCCTCCTCGCGCGGTGTCACCAGCACGGCGAACAGGCCGAGGAGCATGCCGAGCAGCGCCAGCAGCGGCGTGATCTCGGTCGTCAGGAAGCGCGCGGCGACGCCGCCGGAGAACCCGAGCTTAGCCATTGCGCTTGCCCTTCGGGGCGTCCTTCAGCAGCACCCCCGCGGCGATGGGATCGGTCGCGACCCGCTCACCCACGCTCAGCCCCGACAGCACGCTGAAGGTGCCGTCCTGGTTGTCGCGGCCGAGCCGGATGTGGCGCAGCGTGACCCGCCCGTCGGGCGCGACCACGTAGACGCCGGTGACCTCGGAGCGGTGCACGACGGCGCGGACCGGCACGACGAGCTCCTCGCCGCTGCCGGTCACGAACGCGGCCTTGACCAGCATCCCGGGGAACAGATTGGCGGTGCCCGGCTTCAGGTCGAGCCGCACCCTGAAGGTATTCGATGCCGGATCGGCGTAGGGGAAGACGGTCAGCTTCTCAGCCGCGATCCAGCCGTTGCCGGGCTGCTGGACACGGGCCCGGCCGGAGGTCCGCACCTGCGCGACCAGGTTCTGCGGGATGTCGACGACGACGCGCAGCTGCTCGAGCGAGATGCCGCTCATGAGTCGCTGACCCGGCTGGGCCGTCTCGCCTACCTGGACCAGGCGCTCGGTCACGATCCCGGAGTAGGGCGCCCGCACCTGGGTGTAGGTGAGCTGCTCGCGCGCCTGCTCGAGGGAGGCCGCCGCGGCCTCCGCCTGTGCCTCGGCCGAATGCAGGGCGGCGGTGACCCGGTCCATGTCGGCCTTCGAGGCGAGGTCCTTGGCGAATATTCCCTTGGTGCGCTCGAAGTCGCGGCGCGCCTCGACCAGCCGGGCCTGCGCCGCCTCGGCCGAGGCCTCGGCCTGCGCGACCCGGGCGCGGTGCTCCGTGTCCTTGAGGCGGACGATCAACTGGCCCTTGGTGACGTAATCGTCGACGTCGAACAGGACCTGCTCCACCTGCCCGCTGGTCTGGGCGGAGACGGTGGTCTGCTGGGTGGCCTCGACCAGGCCGTCGAGACGGTACTCGCGGGGCACGTCGCGGCGTTCCACCGGCGCGGTCTCCAGGTCTGATGCCGCGGCCGGCTGGACGAGCAGCCCGGCGGCCAGCAGGGTCGAGGCGATGCGTTCGCTGAGGCGCAGTCTCATGGGGTGATCCGGTGTTGAATATAAGGAAACTCTAAAATAAGCAAAGATCGCATGTCAATAAGTTCAATTTATGGCTATCTAGGGGCGGTGCGGGCGGCCGAGGTATTCCCGGGACTGCATCTCCTGGAGCCGGCTCGCCGTCCGGCGGAACTCGAAGGCCAGTCGCTCCCCACAATACAGGCGCTCCGGGGGCACGGCGGCGGTCACGATCAGCTTCACGTTGCGGTCGTAGAGCTCGTCGACGAGGTGCACGAAGCGCCGCGCCTTGTCGTCGGCGGATCCATCGAGGACCGGCACGCCGGAAAGGATGATCGTGTGGTGGCAGCGGGCGAGCTCGATGTAGTCGTTCTGGCTGCGCGGCGGACCGCACAGGGCCTCGAAGTCGAACCAGGCGCAATCGTCCGCGCGCCGCCGGAACCACACCGGCCGGCCGTAGACCTCGATGGCTCCGTCGGCCTCGGCCCGGTCCGGGGCCAGCCGGCGGAACTCCTCGGCCAGCCGCTCGTCCGCGGCCGGCCCGGCCGGCGTCAGGTAGACCGGGACCTGTTCCAGGTAGCGCAGCCGGTAGTCGGTGTCGCCGCGCAGGCGCACGACCGTGGTGTGGCGCTTCAGCAGGTCGATCGCCGGCAGGAAGCTCGCCCGCTGGATGCCGTCCTTGTACAGGTCGTCGGGCTCCGCGTTGGAGGTGGTCACGAGGGTGACACCCTGCTCGAACAGCGCCCGCAGCAGCCGGGCGAGCAGCATCGCGTCACCGATGTCGGTGACCACGAACTCGTCCAGGCAGAGCACCCGGGCGCCATCCATCAGCCGCTCGGCGACGCGCTCCATCGGGTCGGCGGTGCCCTTGAGCCGCGAGAGCTCGCCGTGCATGGCCTGCATGAAGCGGTGGAAGTGCCAGCGGTGCCTGTCGGCGAAGGGCAGGGCGTGGAAGAACAGGTCGAGCAGCCAGGTCTTGCCACGCCCGACGTCACCCCATAGATAGAGTCCGCGCACCGGCGGGCGCCTTGCGCTGCGCAGCCGTCCGAGCCAGGTCCTTGCCGGCAGCGGGCCGGCGACGACGAGCGAGGCGCGCACCTGCTCCAGCCGCTCCGCGGCCGCCGCCTGCTCCGGATCCGGAGTGAGTCCGGCGTCGTGGAGCTGGCGCTCGTACAGGGCCAGGAGCGACATGCCGGAGGAGCCGGTCGCCGTGATGCGCCGCGGCAGTCGCGGGGCGGCGCGTCAGCCGCGGGCGAGCAGGATGAGCACGATGACAAACAGCACCACCGCGCCGATCGGCAGCAGGGCGCCCCGCCAGTCCTTGTGCTCGGCCGTCCGGCTCTTCTCCAGGGCCGCCTTGATGCCCGGGCGGAACAGGAAGACCAGCAGGAGTGCGCCGGCGCCGAGCAGCAGCTGTTCCCAGAGGGCCATTTCCATCGCCGGCGGCCTCAGTCCTGCGCGGAGCGATCGTCGAGGTTCACGCGGCAGAGCACCTCGCGCATCGTGCCGATCAGGTCGAGCAGCTGCCGGTTGCGGATCCGGTAGTAGATGCGGTTGGCGTCCTTGCGCGACAGCACGATGTTCTTGTTCCGCAGCTGCTCCAGGTGCTGCGAGATGTTGCTCTGCGAGGTGCCGGTCTGCTCGACGATTTCACCGACCGACAGCTCGCGCTCGCCCAGGGTGCAGAGGATCTTCCAGCGCAGCGGGTGCGCCATCGCCTTGAGGGCGTTCGCCGTCAGCGTGGTGTCCTCGTTGGGGAGGTCGGGGTTTGCAGGCTCGGTCATGCTTCAGCTCCTCGATCCGCGCGCCCCTGCGGCGCGGGCCCTGCGCTTCGGTCCTGCGGTCGCGGTCGCGGCCTCGCCGGCGCGCACATAGCCCGTCATGTCCTTGGCGATGCAGATGATGTCGGTGATCCTCCCGCCGGGGTCGGTGACGGCAGTGCGGGAGAACAGGATCGGCACCCGCCGGCCGTCGCGGGCGATGAATCGCGCATCGATCGCCGACAGTGCGCCGGTGCGGATCAGCGCCTCCAGCCAGGTGCCCATGAAGGCACCGGCCGCCTCGTCGCCCTCCTCCTCGAAGACGTCGCCGATCCCCATCCCGACGAGGTCGGACTCGGCGTAGCCGAGCATGCGGCAGGCGGCTGGGTTGACCTGACGGATCACGCCCGAGGGTTCGAGCACCAGGAGCGCCTCGCCCATGTGGGTGAGGATGTTCTCGAGGTGCTGCTTCGCCGCATGGAGCTCCGCCGTGCGCTGCGCCACTTTCTCCTCGAGCACGCGGTTGAGGGCCCGTTCCTTCTCGATCAGCCGGAAATAGGTGCTGATCTTGTTGATGAGCTGGTTGTCGTCGATCGGCTTGAGCAGGTAGTCCGCCGCGCCGACCTCGTAGCCCTTCTGCTGGAACTCCTCGGTCTTGAACGCGGCCGTGAGGAAGATGATCGGAATGTCGCGGGTCTTCTTGCGGATCTTGAGCATCTGGGCGGTCTGGAAACCGTCCATCTCCGGCATCTGCACGTCGAGGATGATCAGGTCGATGCCGGGGTCGGCGAGGGCGACGTCCAGTGCCTTGCGGCCGGAGCTGGCCTCGAGGATCTCGACGTCCATGTGGCGCTGGACGAGCGTGCGCAGCGTGTAGAGGTTGTGCTCGTGATCGTCCACGATCAGAAGCTTGAAACCGGCATATCGCTTCATGCTCTGCCCGCATCCTCTGCCGGGCCGTCCCCCAGGTGACGCGCGATGGCATCGCGCAGCGCGCCGGGGTCCAGCGGCTTCACCAGGACGTCGGCGGCGGCGAGGCCGAGCTGTCCCGGGTCGGGGAAGGGCGCCGCAGCCATGGCCAGGATCGGCAGGCGCTGCACGCTCAAGCCCCGAACCGCCTCGATCCTAGCATAGGCCTCCTGCCCGGGCATTCCGGCGTCGAGCAGCGCCAGGGCGTAGTCGTCCTCGTCCCGCAGCAGCTCCCCCGCCTCGGCAACGTCCGCCGCCGCATCCACGTGCAGCCCCCAGCGCTCGAGCAGTGGCGTGATGACCAGGAGGTGGTCGACGTCGCCTTCGATCACCAGCACCCGTCGGCCACCGAAGTCCGCGCTCGGCACGGCGGCCGGATGGGCGGCGGGTGCGGTCGCCGGTGCAGGCTCCGCGGGCTGCAGGCTGATGGCCGCGGCGGGCGTGATCTGGTCCTCGGGGACGACGCTGCGGTCGAAATGCGGGGGCAGCAGCAGCGTGAAGGTCGCTCCCTGGCCCTCGGTGCTGTCGAGCGTGATGGCGCCGCCGATCAGGCCGGCGAGCTGTCGGCTGATGGTGAGGCCGAGCCCGGACCCGCCGTACTTGCGGCTGGTCGTCCCATCCGCCTGCTTGAAGGCCTCGAAGATCACCGCCTGCTTGTCCCGCGGAATCCCGATACCGGTGTCCTGAACGGCGATCGCCACGGGCCGGCGGTCGGCATCGGCCCCCGTGCTCCGGGCGAGGCGCAGGACGACGCCGCCCCGGGCGGTGAACTTGACGGCGTTCGACAGGAAGTTCTTAAGGATCTGCCGGATCTTGTCCGGGTCGGAGTCGATGCGCTGGACCACGCCCGGCTCGATCTCGAGGCGCAGGTAGAGCCGCTTCGCATCGAACTGGGGCCGCAGCAGCTCGATCAGGTCCGCCAGCAGCTGCGGCACGTCGATCTGCTCCAGGTTGAAGGTGGCGCGTCCCGCCTCGATGCGCGAGAGGTCCAGGATGTTGTCGATCAGCGACAGCAGGTCCTTGCCGGCGCTGTGGATCACACGCGCCTGCTGGGCCTGCTCGGGCGCCCGCCCCGTGCTCTCGTCGGCGATCAGCTTCGACAGCAGCAGGATCGAGTTGAGCGGCGTGCGCAGCTCGTGACTGACGTTGGCGAGGAACTGCGACTTGTAGCGGTTCGATTCCTCCAGCTCCCGGGCATGCGCGCGCAGGTTGCGGTTGTTGCGGACGTGCTGCTCGGCCAGCCGGCTCAGGGTGTCGCCGAGCTCGTGCAGCTCGCGTGGTCCGCGCCAGCGGAACCGGACCGCCTTGTCCTCCTCCAGGACACAGCGCAGGCCGTCGGTCAGCTCGCGGCCGAAGCGCTCGGCACGCAGGGCGAAGCGCCGCGCGAGCAGCCAGATCACGACGGTCAGCGCCAGGATGATCGACAGCACGCGCAGCGACAGGGCCTGCTGGAAGGCGGCGAGGGGCGAGGGGTCGACCGGCCGGCCAACCCATAGCGGGTCGCCGCTCACGGTACGCAGCAGAGGCACCCACATCACCTGCCGGCCTTTCGACCCCTTCCACAGCACCAGGTCGTTGGCGGCGAACTCCTCGCGCAGCCCGGGGAAGTCGTCGAACGCTGTGGTCGGGCGCCGCGGCAGGCCGACGGGCTGAAGGTAGCTGCCGTCGCTGTTCACCCAGAGCGTGTTGCGGTAGCGGTGTGCCAACCCCGCGACGTCGAGGGTGACGACGACGGCCCCCAGCGGCCGGCCACCGGCGTCCTGGCCGACCGGGCTCGCCAGCTTCAGCGTCATGTAGTGTCGCGGGTCCTGCGCCCCCAGCTCCGCGTCGACGATGATCGGGCTCACGAGGACCGCGGGGCGGTCGAGGCCGAGCGCCGCCTCCACCTGACGCTCGGGCGGCGGGCGCGGGCGCCGCGTCGTGGGCCGCCAGTGGAAGTCCTTCGGGTCGCGCTCGAGCCAGAATCGCTCGCGCCCCTTGTCGTCCAGGAACAGTATCTGCACGACGTCGAACTGGTCGCCGAGCACCTGGTTGACCCACTCGGTGTAGCGGGCACGGGAGAGGTCGATCGCCTCCTCGTCGAAGTCGGCCCCCATGCCCAGCACCGAGCCCGGCTCGGGCAGCTTGCTCAGCAGCCGGACCATCTCGTCGCGGCTGGACAGGTGCTGGTCGAGGTCGCGGAAGTCGGCGCGCAGGTTCTGCAAATAGGCCTGCTGGTAGAAAAGCTCGAGGCGGTCGAGCACCAGCGGCAGGTTGATCAGCACCGCGGCCATCAGCGGCACGAGCGCGAACAGGAAGAGGAACAGCAGGATCTGAGTGCGAAGCTTCACGGGCCTGGCCTGTCCGTCGGGACCGTCGCCCGTACTTTCCGCCGGCCTGCATTAGAATTCCACCGCCTTTTGAACGGAAGCCATTCCACCCCGCCGCCAGGGTTGCTGCCATGACGACCAACTTGCCCGCCCATCCGCGCAATCTCGAGGCCGCACTGGCCCACATCCAGTTCCTCCTGGACAAGCAGGAGCTCGTGCAGGAAGTGGTCCACAAGACCGAGATGCCGCGCCACGAGCTGGTGGAGAACCTCGTGGAGCGCCAGCAGACGGAGGAGCTGCGCCGGCAGATCAACAGCCTGCACCCGGCAGACATCGCCTATGTGCTCGAGAGCCTACCGCTGGAGCGCCGGCGGCGCATCTGGGAGCTCGTGGACGGCACCCACGACGGCGCGGTGCTCCTGGAGGTGTCGGACGCGGTGCGCCCGACCCTCATCGCCGACATGGATCGCGAGGAGCTGGTCGACGCCGCCGAGCAGCTCGAGACGGACGAGATCGCCGACCTGGTGCCCGACCTGCCCAAGGACGTGGTGCCCGAGCTGCTGGAGAAGCTGAATCTCGAGGACCGCGCCCAGCTGCAGTCCGCGCTGTCCTTCCCCGAGGGCTCGGTCGGCGCCCTCATGGACTTCGACATCGTGATGGTGCGCGAGGACGTCACCCTGGACGTGGTCCTACGCTATTTGCGCCGGCGCGGCGAGTTGCCCGCCGCGTCGAACCAGCTGATGGTGACCGACCGCACCGGCAACCTGCGCGGCATCCTGCCGGTCGAGGCCCTGCTCGTGCACGACGGCGAGGAGCGCGTCGCGGACGTCATGATCCGCGACCCGGTGTTCTTTCACACCAACGACTCCGCCAGCGACGCGGCACAGGCGTTCGAACGCTACGACCTGATCGTCGCGCCCGTGGTGACGGTGCACAACCGGCTGGTGGGCTGCATCAAGGTCGACGCCATCCTCGACCTGATCCAGGAGATCTCGCAGAAGGATCTGCTCGGCCAGGCCGGCCTCAGCGAGGACGTGGACCTGTTCGCGCCGGTGTGGCGGGCGGCGCGCAGCCGCTGGTTCTGGCTGGCGCTGAACCTGGTGACCGCGTTCATCGCGTCGCGGGTCATCGGCCAGTTCGAGGACTCGATCGAAAAGGTCGTGGCACTGGCCGCGCTCATGCCCATCGTCGCGAGCGTGGGCGGCAACACGGGCAACCAGACGCTCGCACTGATGATCCGGGGTTACGCCCTGCGCCAGATCAACCCCGGCAACTTCCGCTACCTCCTGCTCAAGGAGATCGCGGTGGCCCTCGTCAACGGCATGCTGTGGGGCGGCGTGATGGGGGGAATCACCTATCTGCTCTACGACCAGTGGCCGTTGGCCGGCATCATGTTCGCCGCCATGGTGCTCAATCTCCTGCTCGCCGCGTTCGCCGGCCTGCTGATCCCGGCGGCGCTCAAGGCGGTCCGGCAGGACCCGGCGCTCGGCAGCAGCATCCTGCTGACGGGGCTGACCGACAGCATGGGCTTCCTGATCTTCCTGGGGCTGGCGACGGTCTTCCTGGCGGTCTAGGGATGCCTCGACTGACGCGCCACGATGGGCCGTTCCTCCGGCGTCGCCGGCCGGCCCGCTCTCGTCATCGCGAGGCGCGGCGCCGTCAGAGGGCCTCGATCAGGCCGAGCACCGTCTCGGCATGGCCCTTGGGCTTCACGTCGTAGAGGGCGTGGCGGACGACGCCCTGCTTGTCGATGATGAAGGTCGAGCGCACCACGGCCATCTTCTTCTCGCCGTTCTTCTCGCGCTCCTGCCACACGCCGTAGGCGCTGCAGACCTCGCCCTCGGGGTCGGCGAGGAGGTGGACGGTGAGCCCGTACTTGTCGCGGAACGCCGCGTGGCTGGTGCAGGGGTCCCGGCTGACCCCGACCACGACCGTATCCAGCGCCTCGAAGCGCGCCATGATGTCGCTGAACTCGAGCGCCTCCAGGGTGCAGCCCGGCGTGTCGTCCTTCGGATAGAAGTACATCACGACATTCTTCTGGCCGAACAGGTCGGACGACTTGGTCATCCGCATGTCGGAGTCGGGTAGCTCGAACAGCGGCGCCTTGTCACCGGGTGAGAGCATCCAGGGCCTCGTCGTGTCGATCGCTGCGTAGCGGGTGCGGCGGAAGATAGGTGCAGCGCAGAGGGTCGTCAACAATCCGCGCGGAGGGTTTTCCGCCGGGTGGTGATTCGCTGCGCGATGTCAGTCCCGCGCGCCGCGCCTGCGCTGCACGCTCCGGCAACCGCTACACTCGAGCCATGGCAGCCCGAGGGCATGGCCTGGGTGCGACCGGGGCCTGGCGCTTCGTGCAGGCTCGTGCCCGCCGTCACGGGTAGTCGCATGAGCCGCGGTCCCCGCTGGGAGCACTTCCACCACGTCGCCGACATCGGCGTCCGCGGCATCGGTGCGACCAAGGCAGAGGCCTTCGTGCAGGCCGCCCTCGGCCTCACCGCGGTGATCACCGACCCTGCCGGCGTGCGGCGCGAGTCACGGGTCGATCTGACGGCGGAGGGCGAGGACGACGATCTGCTGCTGCTCGGCTGGCTCGACGCGATCATCTATGCGATGGCGACCCGGCGCATGGTGTTCGGTGCATTCGACATTGCGTTCACGGGCGGCGGGGTCGAGGGGCACGCGTGGGGCGAGGCGGTCGACGTCCAGCGGCACCAGCCCGTGGTGGAGGTGAAGGCCGCCACCTTCGCCGAGCTGTGCGTGCGCCAGCTGCCCGACGGGCAGTGGCTGGCGCAGTGCGTGGTGGATGTGTGAGGTCCGACGACCAGCTATCGGCCTCGACCCCGGATCTTCACCGCAGCGGCATGGCGGCGCGGAGAAAGGCAAAGACCGAGTGTGAACAGGTTCCTGCGGAGAGCAGTGATCGGCTGGCCGACAGAGCCTGGTTCTCTCTGAGCTTCTCTGTGTCTCTGTGGTGAGTGACCTGGGCTGGCAGCTATCGGTAGGCATCGCATGG
>Ga0316600_10000788_pt1 | contig 14818 bp, 15 predicted proteins | sample OWC_soil_day5_CT_FD_207652 | JGI IMG/M metagenome (GOLD analysis project Ga0316600, IMG submission 207652) | Wetland soil microbial communities from Old Woman Creek delta, Ohio, United States - OWC_soil_day5_CT | ecosystem: Environmental > Terrestrial > Soil > Wetlands | place: USA: Ohio... | reverse complement strand
ACAAGGAACTTATAAAGATACAACCATTAACAGAATCTGTGATGTTGAAATCATTGGAAACCTGTGTGGTGAGGATTAGAAGGCAATTAAGAATACAGCAAGTCAATAACAGCAGAAGATGACTCCATAAAGGGTCGACAGATGTTTGTCGTGCACCTTTATGGAGTTTTTTGTATAATTGAAAGTTCGACCTTAGTTGATAACCTCCTAAATAAAATAGCCAGCACAGAGGCAGGCACAACAAATAATATTGGCGGGTTTTATGCCGAAGATAATTATTTGATTCACAGAAAGGAAATTGAAAAATGGCTCTGTAACCAACTGATTTCCAAAGGTGGCAATCCGCAAAATACAGTTCCGATATACAAGGCGTTATGGAATGTTTTATTTTGGAGTGATTTATAAAAAGTACTTGACTCTATAATAATATTAGAGTTTAATATATGAACATGATAACGATAGTAATAAGTGAAACACACAAGGGCCAAGGGCGTGTACCTTTTCAAAGGTATGCGCCCTTATTTTATTATTACAATCGGACCTACACATTACTAAGCATAGGAGGAAATTTTATGAAAAAGAATCAATCTTGGAAGCGTTTTGCAGCAGGAGCTTTAGCAACCATGATGTTAGTTTCGCTAACCGCATGTGGTGGCAGTGCTGGTAAAGCAACATCTTCTACGGAAGGTGCAACAACAGATTCAGCGTCGGCTTCATCAAAAACACAGCTAAATGTTGGTGTTAGTAATCTGGTTTCATCTGTACTTAACCCAGCAGCGGATAGTTCAGGAACTGGTTTTACCAGAGCTGGAATCGGAGAGTCCCTTATGATCTGTGATACTAAGGGAGAGCTAAAGCCTTGGTTAGCAGAATCGGTTGAATCTAAGGACAATGTCAACTGGGTGGTTAAATTAAAAGCAGATACAAAATTTTCTAATGGAAATGTTTGTGATGCAGCGGCTGTTATGAAGAGCCTTCAGTACTTAACAGATAATAATAAAGGATTAGGAAAATCATTAAATATTGAATCAATGGAAGTTGCAGATGCTACAACATTAAATATTGTGACCAATGGAGTTACATCAGACTTTTTAAGCTACCTGTCTCACCCACAATCAGCGATTCAGGATGTAACAGCTGCGGATATGGACAATGCACCTGTTGGAACAGGACCATATAAGGTTGACAAATTTATTTCACAGCAGGAAATTGACTTAAGTGCAAACACGAACTACAACAATGGAATTGTCAATTTCAAAACCGTTCATTATATTGAATCGCATGATGCGGATGCACTATGGCTGCAGTTACAGTCAGGGGAACTTGATATGCTGGTAAGCCCAAGCAGTACCAATATTTCATCAATCAAAGGGGATGATACTTATGCAGTTGCATCTTCTTCCTTAACAACAAGAGATCGTTATTTAATTTATAATTTAGAAAGTAACTATACAAGTAATGTGAACTTCCGCAAAGGTATTGACTGTTTAATTGATCGTAAAACAATTGTAGAAACGGTTATGGGGGGGCTTGCAGTAGAAGGTGTCGGATGTATTCCAACCGGATATTCTGCAACACCAGATTATGTTGGAACATCGTTTGATGTGAAAAAAGCTTTGTCATATTTTGAAGCGGCTGGGTTAACTGTAAAAGATGGTAAGGTGTCTGACAATGGTGCTGCAATTAGCCTGAAATACCACACTTATGATTCTTTCCCAGAACTGTCCACAATTGTACAGTTTATTCAGTCTTCACTGGCGACTGTAGGTATCAATGCAGAAGTAACTTCCACTGCAGATGATATTGATGACTATTTAGGAAATGAGGCAAACAGTGGAAGTTGGGATATCTCGATGGCATCCATGTTTGCAGTACCGCGAGGTGATGCAGCATATATTCTGAATACAAGCTATGATACGAACTCACAGTATAACTACTCCACAGCGAGAGTTCCAGATGATACATTGCAGAACCTGATTCAGTCAATCAAAGTAACCGTAGATAGTAAAGAAAGAGAAAATCTGATTAAAGAGGCTGCATTAAGAGTAGAAGAAATGTGCTATATTTCTTACTATATGAACCCAACTTTCAATATTGTATACAATACGAAAACCATCGATAACGTTACTTCTTATGGAAGTGAGCAGTACTTTGTAAATGATGGTATTACTGCAAAATAAAAATTAGAAAGTGACGATGAAGATGAAAAAAAGAGGAAAATTAAAAAGTGTTGTAAATGCAATCATATTTTTCTTTCTTCTTTCAATCATATGTTTTCTAGTTGTTCAGCTAGTGCCCGGAGACCCTGTCCGGGCACGGCTTGGTGAAGCGGCAGCGGTAATGAGTAAAGATGAGCTCAACCAATTAAGAGATTCATATGGCTTGAATGATCCGATTATAATTCAATATGTAAAATGGCTGGGAAGTATATTCCAGGGAGATTTTGGAAAGTCTCTGATATCTGGACAGCCGGTGGTCCTTGAAATAGGGCGAACCATTGGAACAACCTTGTCACTGGCATTGGGTGCAATTATTGTTATGGCAGTGGTATCCATTCCGCTTGGAATTGTATGCGCAAAATGCAAAGATGGATTACTGGATAAAATTGTAAATGGATTCTGTATGTTTTTTACTGCAATGCCAAACTTCTGGCTAGGACTTATCCTGATTCAGCTTTTTGCAGTAAACCTAAAGGTGTTACCTGCTATTGGAAGTACTTCAACACTTCGTGGAATGCTATTGCCTTGCTTTACCCTTGGAGTCACGTTTACCCCTCAGTACATCAAACTTTTGAGACAGAATATCATTGAAACCTTGAAAAAAGATTTTGTAAGAGCTGCAAGAGCAAGAGGCATCTCGGAAATTAGAATCTTTTTTTTTCATATTCTCAGAGATGCATTTACACCGGTTCTGACACTGTTTGGAATTTCTTTAGGAGAATTATTAGGTGGAGCAACGATTACCGAACAAATTTACACCATGAAGGGGCTGGGGATGTTATCGCTGGATGCAATTAAACATGCAGATATATACATGATTCAGGCGTATTTGCTTTTGGTTGGAATCTGTATTTTCATATCCAATGCGTTGGTAGATGCTGGTTGCAGAGTATTAAATCCCGCTATTGACATAAAGGGGGCAGAGAAAAAATGAAAAAATTAGCACGGAAAGATAGAATTTATATTATTGTATTCATTTCATATCTGCTTTTGTTGATTTTTGGGAAATATTTTACACCGTATGATCCAAATCAAGCTGATATGACCAAAATGTTTGCATCATTTTCGGCGAACCATTTACTTGGAACGGATAATTTAGGCCGAGATGTGTTTTCCAGAATTATTGCAGGGGGTCATACCTCTGTATTTACTTCACTTATGGTAATATTAATTTCTCTTGTGACAGGAGTTGCCCTTGGATTGATTTCTGGATACTTTGGCGGAGCAATTGATTGGATTATCATGAGAATGGTTGATACCTGTATGGTATTTCCGGCAACGATTATTGCCATCATTGTAAGTGGAATCCTGGGTGGTGGAACATGGAATGTTATTATTTCCATTGTTTGTGTAAAATGGTTTCAATATTGTCGTGTATCCAGAAGTATCATTGTAGCTGAGAAAGAAAAAGAATATGTCATGTCAGCAAAACTGGATGGCATGAAATCACATAGCATCATGTTTAAACATTTACTGCCTTTTGTGACAAGTAATGTGATGACGCTTGCTGTAGTAGATATCGGAAGGGTGGTATTAACTGTTGCATCGCTTTCTTATCTTGGCTTTGGTATACAGCTTCCAAATGCAGAATGGGGCTTGATGCTAAATGAAGGTAAACAATTTTTTTCTACCCATCCGATTATTATGATAGTACCTGGTGTTACTATTTTCATGTCCGTTATGATTTTTAATTTTTTTGGAAGTCGGATTCAACAGATGGTTGATGTTGAAAATAAGAAAGAAGATTAACAGGTGATCAATTATGTCATTATTAGAAATCAAGGATTGGGAAATATCATATAAAGGCAATCCGCTGGTAAGGGGAATTAACATATCACTGGAACGAGGCCATTGTACGGCAATCATTGGTGAAAGTGGAAGTGGAAAGAGTATTACTGCTTCTGCGATTGGAAGAATATTGCCAAATGGTCTTTCCATCACAAAGGGGAGTATTTTATTTGATGGAAAAAATCTTGCAGATATTTCCGAAAAAGAAATGAGAGAAATCCGAGGTAAAAAAATATCTTACATCTTTCAGGATTATCAGGGTGCATTTACTCCATTTATAAAGGTCGGAAAACAGTTTCATGAAACGATAAACAGCCATGAAAAAATGGATAAGGATAAGCAAAAGAAGCTGATTTTATCCAAAATAGAGAGTGTAGGATTAGATGCGGAACGAGTTTACAATTCCTATCCATTTCAGATGAGTGGAGGACAGTTGCAGCGCTGTGCAATAGCACAGGCAATGATTCTGGAACCAGATCTGCTGATTGCAGACGAGCCTACCACTGCACTGGATTCTGTATCTACTATCAATGTATTGCAGCTCATGAAAAAAATCAAGGAAGAATCAAATTGTACAATCCTGTTTATCTCCCATGATTTGAGAACTGTAAAAAAATATGCCGACGAATTGGTTATCATGTATAAGGGCAGGGTGGTAGAAAGAGGAACCACAGAAGAAATAGTTGCGCATCCTAAACATATTTATACAAAAAATCTATTCGCGTCAATTCCACCGCTGCGGAATGTACCGGAACGATTACCATTGCTGAATATTCCGGAGAATGTTGATCTGACAGAAGTATAATGAATTTCTGGAGGTGAAAGAGAGGAAGAACTACCTGGAATCACATATATATAGATTTGTTACAAAGCAGAATAAATAGAGTGAAACAATTTTGGAGGAAATTATATGCTTGGAAACATCGAAGACGAATGGGAATTTGCAACAAAATTACTGAGTGAAGGTGCTTATTTCACCAAGGAAACCAGTCATCCAGAGGCACTGCCAATTCATATGTCAACAGCACATAATGTGGCAGACTTAGATGACTTACAAAAACGCTATGATGAAGGTGGTTTTTGTTACAACAGGAACCGCAATCCTAACAGAAGCGCATTGATTGATCTTATGAACTGTTTGGAAGGAGGAGAGACATCCATCGCATGTTCTTCTGGGATGGGAGCAATATCCAGCGCAATAATTGCAAATACAAAACAGGGGGATCATATCTTATCAGACCGTACCCTGTATGGTGAGAGCATTGAGATATTTACGGATATTCTGGGTAAATACGGAGTAGAGACCACTTTTGCAGATTTTACAGATTTGGAAGATGTGGAATCAAAGATTCAGAAAAACACCGTGATTTTCTATACAGAGACAGTGGCAAATCCACTCATTGCAGTCCCGGATTTAAAAGCAGTTTCAGAACTTGCAAAAAACCAGAAAGCACTTTTGATCGTAGATAATACATTTATGACAGGAGCATTAGTACAGCCACTTTACTTAGGTGCAGATTTAGTAGTCAACAGTCTGACAAAATTTGCCAATGGGCATTCAGATGCTGTATGCGGTGCCGTCACCGGAAAAAAAGAACTGATTAAGAAAATCTATGATTTACAGGTGCTGCTTGGAACCCAGGCAGATCCATTCAGTTCCTGGCTGGTAAGTCGTGGAATTCGAACACTTGACCTGAGGGTGAAAAAACAGAGTAAAAATGCGGAAGCATTGGCAGAGGCATTGGAGGCTTGTCAATATGTAAAAAAGGTTCACTATCCAAGCTTGAAAAGTCATGCAGAGCATGCGATCGCTGAAAAAGAGTTTGCACCATATTATGGTGGGATGCTGAGCTTTGAAATTGATGAGGATTGGGATAAAATGAATCTTTTCTTTCGAAGCATGAATCTGGCACATTATGCCATGACGCTTGGAGGATACCGCACAACACTTTCTTATCCGGTCATGTCCTCCCACGAGAGTGTGCCAGAAGAAGAACGATTAAAAATGGGAATTACCAATGGATTGCTAAGAGTATCTGTGGGAATTGAAGAAGAAAAAGATATTATACACGATTTTCTGCATGCACTTGAAATTGCATATGGTAAATAAATAACAGGAGTGCTATATGGAGCTGAGGGAAGAAATAAGGCAATTAGTGAATTCCATGATCAAAAATCACGTAAAAACAGAGTATTACCGCGAACCGGTTATCGGATATGCGAGTGCATCTGATCCTTACTATGAGAAGCTGGATGAAATAATTGGTAATCCACAAATTCGACCTTATCAGATGCTGACAGGGGCCAAAACGGTGGTGGTCTTGTTTATTCCATATTCAAAAGTTATCTATGATGACATGTTAAGAGGACAGCTTACATCTGCCATATATTCGGATGCTTATATGGTTACGAATGATCTTCTCGATAAAAGTATGCAGGAAGTGGCAAAGCTGTTGGAACATAAGGGATATCGTGCAGTTCTGGATCCGCCGACAGAAAACTTTGATCATGTGACAAAAACCGCAAGGTGGGGCCATAAATCCAATGCAGTTATTGCTGGTATTGGAACCTTTGGGCTAAATCATCTTCTGATTACAAAAAAAGGCTGTCTGGGAAGGCTGAATTCACTGGTTACGGATGCATGGATATCTCCTACGGCGCGTACCGATCATCAATTCTGTTTGTTTTTTCAATCGGGGAAATGCAAAGCCTGTGTAAGGAAGTGTCCATCCGGAGCAATCTGTTCCGATGGGATAATTGATAAATACCAATGTGATGCTTATTTGGAAGGAAAGAATATCAGTGACTGGCAGCAGGGATGTCCTATGTGTCAGACAGGACCTTGCGCGATGCGTGGATTCTAGAAAGAGAGGTAAGTCAGATGAGTGTATACACAGAGGCAGAACATGCAATTGCCTTAACGGATACCCTTGCATGGCAGAAAAAGCCACCTCAAAAACCAGAGGAATACTATCAGTATGGACAATACCAGTTTCGGTTAAAGGATTATAACGAAGCGTATACCTATTTTACTTTGGCAGCAGAAAAGGGATATGGACTGGCATGGTTTCATATAGGAGAATGTATTCGAAGGGAATATTTGGATGAAGGTATCTTAACTGTAAAGCTAACAGCAGAACAATGTTATCAAAAAGCTTGGGAAAATCTGAATCAGAAACATGCAGTGCAGGACATGATGCTATATCAGCGTGCATGCATGCTCCGATATGGCTTAGGAACAAGTCAGGATACGCAGAAAGCATATGAGATATTTCAAAATTTATGTGAGAACTACCAGAATTATACCGAAAAGGATTTTGTGGTGAATACAGAATACACCATTCGGGGTTCTGTTGCAGATAAAGATACCACACCGTGTAAATCATTGTCGGGAAGCGTCTTATTTGAATTGGCGAACTATAAGGCAGAAGGTATAATGCCAGAATTAAAAAATATTCAGGAAGCTAGAAAATTACTAAAAAAATCTTATGATTTTCACTGTGAAGATGCACTTTTTCTGGATTATGAAATCAGAAAGAAAGAATATGATACCTATGAATATCAGAACGATATCCGTCAGCTATATAGTTTTCGAATCGGACAGTATGGACGTATTACAGATGTTCACCCAACGAAAAAGGCATATTTAAGGCTTATTGAAATGTATGAAGCTGGTTATCCGGGAAATCAGGAACTAAGAGATCAGGAATTTAAGGCAAAGGCAGAATATTTCCGGAAGAAATTGAAGGAAAAGGAGTTTGTGAAATGAGAATTGAATCACATCCGATTATAGATGATTTTAAAAAAGGAAAAAAAGTCGCATTTACTTATAATGGAAAAGAATTAGAAGGATATGAAGATGAACCCATTGCAGCAACATTAAAAGCAGCGGGTATTGAGATTCACCGATACACCAGAAAGAATCATGAGCCAAGAGGAATTTATTGCGCAATTGGAAGATGTACAGATTGCGTCATGGTAGTGGATGGAGTACCAAATATCCGAACCTGTATGACCCCGCTGAAAGGAGGAATGGTCATTGAAACACAATATGGTCTTGGAGCAAAGGGGGCAGAGTCATGAAAAGATATCATGTGATTGTAATCGGAGCAGGACCAGCAGGATTATCTGCGGCAATTGAGGCCGCCTCCCATGGAATGACCGTAGGTCTGTTTGATGAGAATGCAAGACCCGGCGGACAATTATTTAAACAGATACATAAGTTTTTTGGCTCGAAGGAACATAAGGCGAAAATCAGAGGTTTTCGAATTGGGGAAGAACTGTTAGCTGAGGCAGAGAAATTAGGGGTTGAGGTACACTTGAATTCCACTGTTATGGGAATCTATTTTCCAATGAATAAGATTACCGTTTCGAACGGAGAGAGTACCACCAGCTATAGTGGAAACAATATCATTCTTGCAGCAGGTGCTTCTGAAAATGCCATTCCGTTTGATGGCTGGACACTTCCGGGAGTCATGGGTGCAGGAGCTGCACAAACATTGATGAATTTACATGGTGTACAACCGGGAAAACGAATTCTGATGGTTGGCAGCGGCAATGTTGGTCTTGTGGTTGGATTTCAACTGATTCAGTCAGGATGTCAGCTGGAAGCAATTATTGATGCAGCACCAAAGATTGGTGGATATGGTGTACATGCTGCAAAGGTTGCCAGAACCGGAGTTCCATTCCTGTTATCCCATACCATCGTACGGGCAGAGGGAACAGAATCTGTCACAGGCGCAGTGATTGCACAGGTAGACGAATATTTCCAACCGATTCCGGGAACGGAACGTCATTTAGATGTAGATACGATTCTGATTGCGACAGGATTAACTCCAATGTCAAAGCTGGCAGAAATGACTGGATGTGATATGAAAGAAATGGGCGGAAAAGTTCCAGTCGTTGATCAATATGGAATGACATCTATAGAAGGGTTATATGCGGCAGGAGATGTATCCGGTATAGAAGAAGCTTCCTCAGCAATGATTGGTGGAAGAATTGCTGCATTGGCAGCAGCTGCAAAAGATGGTTATATTGAACAGAACGAATTTGAAAAAAGTTATTCCGATTACCAGTCCTCCTTAGAAAAACTGCGGAAAGGAATGTTTGCAAAAGAAAACCGTGGAAAGACACTGGCAGTAACAGATGAGGGATTACCAATCTCCACGAATCTTTTAAAACATGGTTTTTTGGATGAGGAAGAAATTACCAGTTATCCGGGAATGACATCCAGACAAGGAATTCATCCAGTGATTGAATGTACCCAGAATATTCCATGTAATCCATGCCAGGATGCCTGTAAATTCGGGTGTATTCAGGTTGGGGCCGACATTACTAGACTTCCAATAGCAGATGTTAAGAGTGAATGCAAAAACTGTGGAATGTGTGTTGCAGCGTGTCCGGGACAGGCGATTTTCCTTGTCGAGGAGGATTGCGGAGATCATATGGCTGCCGTGACATTACCATATGAGTTTCGGCCTCTTCCAGAAGTGGGAGAGAAGGGATATGGTCTTTCACGACGCGGAGAAGAGATCTGTCCGGCAACGGTGTTAAACGTCCGGCTCAATCCGGTTTTTGACCACACTGCTATCCTCACGATTCAGGTACCGAAGGAAATGGCTATGAGAGCAAGATTTTATCGTGGTAGCAGAAAGGACTAGAAAGAAGATGAGAAAACTTGATGATAGAAATATAGATTTAGGAGAAATAATTCCAGAATTGGATGACCATATCATCATTTGCAGATGTGAAGAAATTACAAAAGGTGAGATTCGTGAAGCAGTTCATATGGGAATGTTTACCATGACAGAAGTAAAGCGGCTGCTTCGTCCCGGAATGGGGCTATGCCAGGGGCAGACCTGCTCCAGGTATGTTAGAAATATTATTGCAAAAGAATTGGGGGTCTCACCACTTGAGATAGAAGACAATGTTGCCAGACCACCAATGCGACCAATTGAATTACAGGTATTTGGAAATGAGGTGGAATCAGAGTGAGCGTTAAAATAGCAGATGTAATTATCATAGGTTCTGGCATTGTAGGATCTTCAGCAGCCTACTACTGCCGAAAAAAAGGACTGTCTGTCATTGTGTTAGAGGCAGAGATTATTGGACATGGAGGCTCAAGTCGAAATGGCGGCGGTGTGCGGCAGTCTGGACGCGACGCAAGAGAACTTCCGCTTGCCATGTATGCAGTGAAGCATATCTGGCCAAATCTGAAAGAGGAACTTGGAGTAGATCCGGAATATATGCAAAAAGGCTACTTAGTGTGTGGTTACAATGAGGAGCATAAAAGAGGAATCGAAAATCGAATCAAGGTTGCAGCCGCAGCAGGAATTGAAATGACATTGTTACAAGGAAAAGATATCCAAGAAGTTAATCCCTATGTATCGGAGCATGTTACCTGCGCAGGCTGGACTCCATCAGATGGAAGTGCCAATCCGTTAACAGCAACTCTGGGATTTTACAAAAGAGCAAGAGAACTTGGAGCACAGTACTACACGCATGAGGTGGTAGTGAAGCTTCAGATAGTAAGAGGCAGTGTGAAAAGAGTTCTTACAGAAAAGGGCAATGTTTATGAAGGCAGTCAGATAATTGTAGCGGCTGGGTATGAGGGAAGAAATATTATTAAAACAGTGGGACTGGATGTTCCCGTCTATCCTCGTCTGGTGGATGTCATAATCACGGAGGCAGCAGCTCCAATGTTTGATCATATGATTGGTGGAATGTCAGGTTTCTATGGGCATCAGACGAACCATGGATCGTTCGTATTTGGTAATAGTACAGGCAGAGAGCAGACGCTTGGATGCTATGCTGATAAACTGTATTCTACCGCATATAATCCAGCATTTATCTGCAATACGGTTGGAGTTGATATTCCAGCGTTAAAGCCGCTTAAAATCATAAGAACCTGGAGTGGATGGATTGATATGTGCACGGATGGAGTGCCAGTTATTGGTGAGGTAAAGGATTTACCAGGAGTGATTTTAGATATAGGTTCTACGGGGCATGGCTTTTGCCCGGGTCCGGCAGTCGGTCAGACTTTAGCAGAAATTGCAAACGGAGAAGAGACCTCTGTTGATATTTCAAAACTTGCGTATGAACGATTTGATTATGCGACAAAAAGTAAAAAGTATTATGCATAAATAGTAAAATACAAGGAGGGCGAAATGTTGGATGAAGATTTTGAAGTAAAACCCATCTCCATACCGGAAGAGGAACTAGATGTTACCAATCAGGATATTGCATTTTTTATGGGACGGAATATCCGAAAAGTATATGCAAACGGATTTCATGCAGTCAATAATGTTTCCTTTAGTATTGGCAAGGGAAAATGCCTTGGTCTGGTAGGAGAAAGTGGATGTGGAAAAAGTACCCTTGCAAAATGCATATTGTCTTTAGAGAAAACCAGCGGAGGGCAGATCTGGCTGGATGGAATAGAACGTACACAGGTTCATCTGACAAAAAGTAATGATTGTAACAGGGATATGCAGATTGTATTTCAGAATCCAACTACCGCATTAAATCAAAAACTTAAAATACTGGATTCATTGTTAGAACCACTGGATTATCAGCCCAATATTGTACCAGATTTTCTAAAAGATATCAGAGAGGATCGCAGGGCAATTGGAAAAAGACTTCTGGAAATGATGGATTTGCCGGAGCGCTATCTGGATATGTATCCGTTTGAAATGAGTGGAGGACAAAAACAGCGTGTGACGATTGCCAGAGCTATTAGTGTGAATCCACATCTTATTATTTTAGATGAGCCTACCTCGGGATTAGATGTATCCGTACAGGCAAAGGTGCTGAATCTGTTAAAGGAGCTTCAAAAACAGTTTCATTTGACCTACTTATTTATTTCACATGATCTAAGCGCAGTCAACTTCATGAGTGATAAGGTAATGGTCATGTACAAAGGAGCCATGGTCGATGTTTTTAACAAAGAATCTATTTTTGATGGAAATCGTCATTCTTACACCAGGAAGTTATTAGAAGTATTTGATCCCGACTGTCTTACCTATGCATCCAACCGGTAGAGGCGGCACGGTTTCATAGAAAAATGAAATACAAAGGAGGATCGCTTATGAATTATGTAATAACAATAGCCAGAGGATTTGGCAGCGGAGGAAAAGAAATCGCGGCAAGACTGGCGGATAAGTTAGGGATACCTTGTTATGAAAGGCAGATTCTAACCTTTGCGTCAGAAAAGAGTGGAATATCGGAAGAAGAGTTTGTAAAAGTAGATGAGAAAAAAAGAAAGCACATTCTGTCAACCTTTATGAAAACGCAATCCTTAAATGTTGAGGCAGAACCAGTGGAAAAGGACTTCAAAGGAGATGATAAACTGTTTCATTTTCAGGCGGAGGTAATTCAACATCTCGCAGATACAGAATCCTGCATTATAGTGGGGAAATGCGCGGATTACATATTAAAAAACAGAAAGAATGTTGTTAGCATTTATGTTGAAGCACCACGTGCAGTCTGTGTAAAATCCATTGTAGAGAAGCTGCATGTATCGGAAAAGAGAGCACATGAGCTTATTGCTAAAACGGATCAGTTTCGGGCAAATTACTACGAATATTATACACAAGGTAATTACTGGACCAATCCGGTTAATTATGATATGACATTGAATAGTGATCGTGTAGGAAGAGACCAGTGTGTAGATATTATTTATCAATATTTAAGGATAAAGTTTGGTGAAGAATCTGTCAGATAGAGGATATCAGATTTTAATTTCCAAAAAATAACGTGTAATTAAGATCAAACCAATGGTTTCGGATTCTTAATTACACGCTATTTTTTTAATCGGAGTTACTTAATCAAATACTCTTAAAGCATTTGTGAAATCTGCAATTAAATCTTCTGCACTCTCAATTCCTGTTGAAACGCGCATCAGCCCCCCCGTAATATTCATCTTTTTGCGATCCTCCTCCGGTACATGCATATGAGAAGATAACAGTGGATAAGACAAAGTAGTGCGGATGCCGCCAAGCGTAGGTGCATAATTGGCAATATGCAGTTTATCCATAAATGCATTGATTTTCTCGCGGTTATCTGGCATTTCAAAGCTGAACATACCGGTTGCCTGAGAAGGAGATTGGAATAATTTTTTCCCTAATTCATACTGTGGATGAGTATTGACAGCGGGGTGATTTACAACAGAAACATGTGGATTTTCTGACAAAGCCATGGCAAGCTTTGCTGCGTTTTCACATTGCTTACGGATTCGCAGGTTAGCGGTGTGAATTCCTCTAAATATAATCCAGGAAGCAAATGGGCATCCGGAAGTACCTGTCAGCATTCGGACAGTATGAATTTTTTCATAGAGTGCCATGTCTTTTATGGTAATGGATCCGGCTAGTGCATCGGAATGGCCATTTAAGAATTTGGTTAAGCTGTTGATGACAATGTCTGCGCCCATGGTGATTGGCTTTATACAGATTGGTGTGGTGAAGGTATTGTCTACCATTAATAAGGCATTTGCTTCATGGGCGATTGCTGCAAGTTCTTCAATATCGCAGAGTCGATCGGTCGGATTGCTGGCAACTTCGGTATACAACATCTTGGTGTTTGATTTTACGGCAGCTTTTACAACATCCAAATCATCGAATGGAACAAATTCGGGAGTAACACCGTAATTTACCAAAAGTGAAGTGATGGCATCAAACGTTTCGCCATAAATATTTGAATTACATAAGAAATGATCGCCTGGCTGCAGGAGTGCAAAATATGTAGTAGTGATGGCACCCATACCAGAAGAAAAAATTAAAGTATCTTTGCCTTGCTCCAAGTAAGTAATTACATCGGCAAGTGCCTTGCGGTTCGGGTTTCTGGTACGAATGTAGGTGTATCCCTTGGTATCATAGGTATGCTCGATATGATCCAGATTGCCCATGTTAAATGCGCTTGTCATAAATAAAGGAAATGCTTCCGGAGAAAGATCCATACCGTTTACGTTATGGCCTTCGTAAAGAAGTCTGGTTTCTTCACCAAAAGATATGTCATCAAATTCAAATTTTTCCATATTAAAAAACTCCTTTTCAAATTTTCTTTTTTCATTATAATCTCTATAGCGGATAGAGAGTCAACTGTGAAAAATAAGAAAAGAAGTTGGATTATTGCTTTGTTTTCAATAAAAATTGAAGCTCATAAGGGCAGTAGGTATAATTGACCAGATTGTCTTCGTGTTCATTGGCAATTACATAAGGTGGTGTTTCTACATTTTTAAAGTATTCCTGAATTAGCGCAATGTTCAACTCATCCATATGCCGTAAACGAAAACTAAAGCAAAGGTAGTCGCCGGCAGGAATTGTAAAGACATGTGCTGAATTCGGAGGAGTATTTCCTATTTCAGAGACAAATATAAAATAATTCAAAGGAGCCCAATTCTTACTTATAATGGAATCATAAGGGAGAAGATAGCCAAACTGACGACGAAAACGCATACCATGTATCCCATATTCCGTTTTCATGGAAGCTAATGCGACTTCAATATCTTCAATGGATTCTCCTTGTTTACAAGGCGTCGTTAGAACAGTCCGCTCTGGAAAATGAGCAACATGGGGCAATGCATTGGTGTTTGGAATATTAAGATATTTGAAATAGTCAACATACCACTGGATATCCTCTTTGGTCATGACTAATTCCTGAATCTGCTGATCTATTTTATCCTGTTGATTTTCCAGAAAGCTGATAATGTTATCCACTTTTCCATTAGACATAATCTGCTCAATTTCTGAAAGGGAAAGCCGAAAGCTTCTAAGATATTTAATTCGATCGATGATGTGAAATTGGCTAAAAGAAAAATA
>Ga0316600_10000787_pt1 | contig 14828 bp, 10 predicted proteins | sample OWC_soil_day5_CT_FD_207652 | JGI IMG/M metagenome (GOLD analysis project Ga0316600, IMG submission 207652) | Wetland soil microbial communities from Old Woman Creek delta, Ohio, United States - OWC_soil_day5_CT | ecosystem: Environmental > Terrestrial > Soil > Wetlands | place: USA: Ohio... | reverse complement strand
TTGTTGCGGTGACCGAAGATGTACGGCGCCATCTTCGGATTCCAGAAGCGGGTCTGGTGACCGAAATGAACACCGGCCTCCAGCATTTGACGCATGGTCACGGACATGTCTGCATTCTCCAAGGTTGAGTCCAGCGCAGTCGCCGACGCAGCCCGGTGTCGATCCTGATGACGCCGGAATGCACCTTGGTGGCGGTGCGCGCGATTTCTGCCTCGCAAGACCCCGCAAGTGAAGAGCCCTTTAGGTGTCCGGGCTCCGATTTCGGGAAACTTGCCTAAGCTTTTGATTTCAAAGCGCGAGGCAGCCCGATATTATAGCCACCTGAAGCGCTTCGCTCAAGCCGCCCGGACCGCACCTCTTATGACCATCGTGATCAAGACGCCCGCCGACATCGAGGCGATGCGGCTCGCCGGCCGGCTGGCCGCCGAGGTGCTCGACTACATTGCTCCTTACGTCAAGCCGGGCGTGACCACCGGCGAGCTGGATCGGCTGTGCCACGAGTACATGAGCAACGTCCAGGGCACGACGCCGGCGCCGCTGAACTATGCCCCGCCAGGCTACCGGCCGTTTCCGAAGGCGATCTGCACCTCCGTCAACCACCAGGTCTGCCATGGCATCCCGGGCGACCGGGTGCTCAAGAACGGCGACGTGATCAACATCGATGTCACGGTGATCAAGGACGGCTACCACGGCGACACCAGCCGCATGTACTTCGTCGGTGAGTCGTCGATCGCCGCCCGTCGCTTGTGCGAGGTGACGTACGACTGTATGTGGCTCGGAATCGAGCAGGTCCGGCCGGGCGCCACGATCGGCGACATTGGGCATGCCATCCAGACCCATGCCGAGAAGCATGGATACAGTGTGGTGCGCGAGTTCTGCGGGCACGGCATCGGACGCAAGTTCCATGAGGAGCCGCAGATCCTCCACTACGGCAAGCCTGGCACGCTAGAGAAACTCGTTGCCGGCATGACCTTTACCGTCGAGCCGATGATCAACGCCGGCCGGCGGGAGATCAAGGAACTGGCCGATGGCTGGACCATCGTGACCAAGGACCACAGCCTGTCAGCGCAATGGGAGCACACGGTCCTGGTGACCGAGAACGGTTATGAGGTCCTGACCCGCTCGGCCGCCACTCCGGCACCGCCGCGCTTTGTGGCAGGTGAGTGGACCGGCGTTACCCCGCCCGAGCCTGCCACCGCGTAATCAGATGAACGACGTCGGTCTCCAGCAGCGGGATCGCCTGCGACTGGAGCGTGATGCCCTGGTCGCACGCTTTGAGGCCGGCGGACCGGTTGAAGGCCTGCTCAAAGGCCTCGCCCGCTCCACCGACGGCCTGCTGCGCGAGCTGGCCCAGGGCACGGGCCTGGAGCAGCACGCCGCGCTGGTCGCCGTCGGCGGCTATGGCCGGGGCGAGCTCTTCCCGCATTCCGATGTCGACGTCCTGATCCTGCTGGAGCACGAACCCGACGCGGCCGAACGCGCCACGATCGAGCGGCTTGTCGGGCTGCTGTGGGACTTCGGGTTCGCGCTGGGCCACAGCGTCCGCACTGTTGATGAGTGCCGCGCCGAGGCGCGGGCTGACGTTACCGTGCTGACTTCTCTGCTCGAGGCGCGCCGCATCACCGGCCAGAAGCGGCTGTTCCGGCGCTTCCAGAGCGCGATCAGCGAAACGCTGGATCGCACCGCCTACTTCCGCGCAAAGGTGCTCGAGCAGCGGCAGCGTTACATCAAGTACAACGAGTCGCCGTACAGCCTCGAGCCGAACGTGAAGGAAAGCCCGGGCGGACTGCGCGACCTGCATGTGCTGCTGTGGCTCGCCCGCGCCAGCGGCTACGGCACGCGCTGGGCGGAGCTCGCTCAAAACGGGCTCATCACGGCGGAGGAAGCGGGTCTGATCCGCCAAAGCGAACGTCGCATCAAGGAAATCCGCGCCTGGCTCCATCTCGTGACCGGCCGGCGCGAGGACCGCCTGGTGTTCGATGTGCAGCAGGCCGTGGCCGAGCGCGCCGGTTACCACGCCACCGCGGCACGCCGCGCAAGCGAAGTGCTGATGCAACGCTACTACTGGTCGGCCAAGGCGGTCACCCAGATGAACACCATCGTGCTGCAGAACATCGAGCTGCGGCTGTTTCACCCGGCCGACGAGCCGGCGGTACCACTCGACGAGACCTTCGTCACCCGCAGCGAACTGCTCGACCTGCGCGGCCCCGATGCCCTCGACAGCGACCCGAACGGCATCCTGCGGGCCTTCCTAGTGATGGCGCAGCACCAGGAACTGCGCGGCATGTCGGCGCCGCTGATGCGCGCGCTCTGGCACGCCCGCGTCCGCATCGACCCGCAGTACCGGCGGGATCCGCGCAACCGTGCAACGTTCATGGCCATCCTGCAGCAGCCCAAGGGCGTGCTGCACGAACTGCGCCGCATGAACCAGCTCTCGGTGCTGGGGCGTTACCTGCCGGTGTTCCGCCGCATCGTCGGCCAGATGCAGCACGACCTGTTCCACGTCTACACCGTGGACCAGCACATCCTGCAGGTGCTGAGGAACCTGCGCCGTTTCGCCCTGGCCGAGCACGCGCACGAGTATCCGCTCTGCAGCCAGCTGATCACCGACTTCGACAAGCCCTGGCTGCTGTACATCGCGGCACTGTTCCACGACATCGCGAAAGGGCGCGGCGGCGACCACAGCACTCTGGGCGCGCGTGACGCCCGACGCTTCTGCCGTGAGCACGGTCTCTCCGCGGAAGACACGGCGCTGGTCACGTTCCTGGTGGTGCACCATCTGTCGATGTCGCAGGCCGCCCAGAAACAGGACCTGGCCGACGAGGCGGTGATCCAGCGCTTTGCCGCCCTGGTGAAGTCCGAGCGCCGCCTGATTGCGCTCTACCTGCTGACCGTGGCCGACATCCGCGGCACCAGCCCGAAGGTCTGGAACGCCTGGAAGGGCAAGCTTCTAGAGGACCTGTTCCTTTCGACGCGCCGCCTGCTCGGTGGCGGCAGCGTGTCGTCGACGGCAGTGCTCGAAGGACGCAAGGAGGAGGCGCTACGCATCCTGCGACTCTACGGGCTGTCCGACAGCGCGCGCGAGGGGCTGTGGGAGCAGCTCGACGTCGTCTACTTCCTGCGCCACAGCGCGCAGGACATCGCCTGGCATACGCGATCGCTGTTCTCGCGCGTGCGCACCGAGAAGCCGGTCGTGCGCGCGCGGCTCGCGCGCATAGGCGAAGGCGCGGAGGTGCTGATCTACGTGCAGGACCAGAAGGACCTCTTTGCCCGCGTGTGCGGCTATTTCGATAGCCGAAACCTCAGCATTCTCGATGCGCGCATCCACACGACGCGACACGGCTACGCGCTCGACACCTTCCTCGTCACTGACAACGGCCACACCCCGCACTACCGCGAACTGCTGGCGCAGGTTGAACATGAACTGGCCGAATGGATCGCGAAGCGGCACGAACTGCCGCTGCCGGTGAAGGGACGGATGTCGCGCCAGTCACGCCACTTTCCGGTCACTCCGGAAGTGCGCCTGGTGCCGGACGAGCGCGGCTCGCGCTACCTGCTGTCCGTGACGGCCACCGATCGGCTCGGCCTGCTGTACTCGATAGCGCGCGTCCTGACGCAGCACAACCTGAACGTGCACACGGCCAAGGTGCTTACGCTAGGCGAACGCGCCGAAGACATCTTTCTGGTGTCGGGCGCGGAACTCGGGCAGGAGCGCAACCAGCTCGAGATCGAACAGGATCTGCTGCTCGCACTCGCGCCCTAGGCGGCGGTCAGTCGTCCGTCTGCTCTGCCATTTCCGGGAACAGCACGTCAGTGAAGCCGAAGCGCGTGAAGTCGCGCACCCGCATCGGGTACAGCACGCCATCCAGGTGATCGCATTCATGCTGCACCACGCGAGCGTGGAAGCCTTCGGCCATACGCTCGATCGGTCGCCCCTCGAGATCGACGCCGCGGTAGCGCAGGCGGCTGTACCGCTCCACGACGCCGCGCAGGCCGGGCACCGACAGGCAGCCTTCCCATCCTTCCTCGGTCGCGTCGCCCATCGGCTCGAGCACCGGATTCAGCAGGATCGTCTGCGGCACGGGATCCGCATCCGGATAGCGCGGGTTGCGCAACGCCGGGTCGGCGTAGCCGAAGATGACGACGCGCAGCATCACACCGATCTGTGGCGCCGCGAGCCCGGCCCCGTTGGCCGCGTGCATCGTGTCGAACATGTCGGCGACCAAGGTGCGCAACTCGGGGGTTCCGAAATCGCGTACCGGCTCGGAGGCGCGCAGCAGCCGCGGGTCCCCCATGCGCAGGATCTCGCGGATCACGATGCTGCTTCGAAGAAGCTGTTCATGATGCGGACAGCGCGCGTCATCGTCGCGCGCATGACTTCCTCGAGTTCCTCGAGCTTGATTTCATGCTTGCTGTCGCCACGCCCTGCTGCGTGATTGACCACCACGCCAAGTGTCGCGTACGCAAGCTCGGCCTCGCGGGCCAGGACCGCCTCCGGCATGCCCGTCATGCCGACCATGTCACCGCCATCCCGTGCGATGCGCTCGATCTCGGCAGCGGTTTCGAGCCGCGGCCCCTGCGTGCACGCATAGACGCCGCCATCGATGACAGCTTCGCCGCACGCCGCGGCGGCCCCCAGCAGACGCTGTCGCAGTGCCGGCGTGTACGGCTCGGTGAAGTCCACATGGATCACCGGCATCTCCGAGCCCTCGAAGAACGTCGCCTTGCGGCTGTGCGAGTAATCGATGATCTGGTCCGGGACGACCAGCGTCCCGGGGCCCATGTCGCTGCGAATGCCACCGACGGTCGCCACCGACATTACGCCTTCGACCTTCAGTTCCCGCAATGCCCAGAGATTGGCGCGGTAGTTGATCTCATGCGGTGCGAGCGTATGACCGTACCCATGGCGTGCGAGGAACACGACCTCGGCACCGGCCACCCGGCCAAACGTCAGTGCACCCGAGGGCTCGCCGTACGGCGTGCGCATCACCTGCCGTCGCGGCGCTTCCAGCGTCGACAGCTTGGCCAGTCCACTTCCCCCAATGATCGCGAACATCAGTTTCCCAGCATGGATTTCAGTTGCGCCTCGTCAATCACTGGCACGCCGAGTTCCCGGGCCTTGTCGAGCTTGCTGCCGGCTTCATCCCCCGCGACGACGTAGTCGGTCTTCCTTGATACCGATCCCGACACCTTGCCACCCGCCGCCTCGATCCGCTCCCGCGCCTCATCGCGCGTCCAGTGCGGCAGCGTACCCGTCAACACGATGGTCTTGCCAGCCAGTGCCGCGGCGGCGCGTTGCTGCCGCTTGCCCTCGGGCCAGTGCACGCCGGCCGCGCGCAACTGCTCGACCACTTCGCGGTTATGTAGCTCGGCGAAGAAGCGCGCGATCGACGCGGCCACCACCGGCCCGACATCCGGCACCTGCAGCAGTTCGTCCTCCGAAGCCTCCATGACCGCATCGAGCGAGCCGAAGTGGCGTGCCAGGTCCCTAGCAGTCGATTCGCCAACATGGCGGATGCCCAGCGCGTAAATGAAACGCTCCAGCGTCGTGCGGCGGGCCCGTTCGAGCGAGGCCACCAGGTTGGCTGCGGACTTTTCCGCCATGCGCTCGAGCGCGGCGATCGTCCCCAGCCCCAGCTTGAACAGATCGGCGGGCGTGCGGACCAGGCCTTCGTCGACCACCTGCTCCACGAGCTTGTCCCCCAGTCCCTCGATATCGAGGGCGCGACGGCCGGCGAAGTGCAGCAGCGCCTGCTTGCGCTGCGCCGGGCAGACCAGGCCGCCGGTGCAGCGCAGGTCCTTCTCGCCCTCCTCGCGCGCAACCTTCGAGCCGCACACCGGGCAGGCGGTCGGCATCGCAAAGGCACGGGCGCCCTTCGGCCGCCGGTCCGGCAGCACCGAGACCACCTGCGGGATGACGTCGCCGGCGCGACGCACGATCACCGTGTCACCGACCATCAGGCCGAGGCTGCGGATGTAGTCCTCGTTATGCAGCGTCGCATTGCTGACGGTCACCCCGCCGACGAATACCGGCGCAAGGCGGGCCACCGGAGTGATCTTCCCGGTCCGTCCGACCTGGACATCGATGCCGGTCACCTGCGTCAGTTCCTCCTGCGCCGGGTACTTGTGGGCCACTGCCCAGCGCGGTTCACGCGAGACGAAACCGAGTTCACGCTGCAGTTCCAGCCGGTTCACCTTGTAGACGACGCCGTCGATGTCGAACGGCAGCCGGTCGCGCTGCGCGGCAATCTCCGCGTGAAAGGCCACCAGATCCTCGGCGCCACGCGCGACGCGACGCTCCGCCGCGACCGGAACGCCCATGGCCGCGAGCGCGTCGAGGAGGCCGCTGTGCGTCGGCGGCACCTGCCAGCCTACGACCTCTCCGAGGCCGTAGGCGTAGAACGACAGGGGTCGGCTCGCGGTCGCCTTGGCATCCAGTTGCCGCAGGAAGCCCGCGGCCGCATTGCGCGGATTGACGAAGACCTTGTGGCCCGCCTCGCGCTGTCGCTCGTTGATCAGTTCGAATTCCTTCCGCCGTAGGAACACTTCCCCGCGCACCTCGATCACCGCCGCGTGTGACCCGCCCAGTCGCAGCGGAACCGCGCGGATCGTGCGTGCATTGGGCGTGACGTCCTCGCCCTCCTCACCGTCGCCCCGGGTCGCGGCGCGGACCAGGATCCCGTGCTCGTAGCGCAGATTGATGGCCAGGCCATCGAACTTCAGCTCGGCGGAATATTCGACCGGCGGATCCGCGTCGTTCAGCCCCAGTTCACGCCGCACACGCGCGTCGAAGGCGCGAGCGCCATCGGGGCCGGCATCGGTCTCCGTGCGAATCGACAGCATCGGCACCGCGTGGCGCACCTTCGGCAGGTCGGACCGGGCCGCGCCGCCGACGCGCTGCGTCGGCGAATCGGCGGTCACCAGGTCCGGGTGCGCCTGCTCGAGGGCCTGCAGCTCGCGGAACATCCGGTCGTATTCCGCGTCGGGCAGGCTCGGGGCCGCGAGTACGTAGTACTCGTAGTCGGCGCGCGCGATCGCTTCGCGCAGCTGCCGCGCCTGCTCCCTCGCTGAAGGATGCCGTGCCGCACTCATTCCAGTACTGGCAGCGCGACGCCGTACTCAGTCATCGCGCGATGTTCCGCGGTCCGCTCGCGGGGCTAGGCCGCATAGAGCCGGCGCGCCCGTTCGGACCCTGCCGCGATGCCTTCAGCCTGCATCTGTTCGTAGAGCGTCGCCAGTTGGGCTGCCACCGCGAAGTGGCCGTCGCGCTGCACTGGGCGACCGTTGTCGTCGACGACACGGCCGTCAAGTCGCGCCGCCAGCTGTTCGGCGATCTGGAACTGTACAGTCAGCGGTGAGCTGCCGGGCCGGGCCAGCGGGACGTCGATCGACACTGCCAGCCGCGGCGTGGGCATTGACGGTGCGCTCAGAATCAGCTGCAGCTCGCCCGTCGCCTCACGCAGTTCCCAGCGACCGGTCCCGACCGGCATGAATCCGAGCGCAGCCGCAGCGGACTGGATGGCATCGGCGCTCCAGGGTGTGTCGCTGGCCTCGACCGTCAGTGTGATCTGCACATCGAAGCGGGCGCACAACCGATCCAGTTCGGCGGCCTGCATGACCAGCCGGGGCACATCGGGCGCGTCGAAGTCTGCATCGACCGCCAGGGCAATCTGCTGCGTGGCCGCGACGAAGCGGGCAGCATCGATCTCGCCCAGTACGCCGTTGCGATGCGCCATCTGCACGGCCACCAGCAGCTCCGAATAGAAGCCGAAGCGGTCAGGCGCCGTCCACTGCTGCGATTTGGCGTCCCAGACCGCGAGGTGCGCCGGTAAAGGCATCTGCAGTCGATCCAGCTGGCCGCGCGCATCCAGCGCAGTGACCCCGTCAACTGCGTGTGTGCAGCGCAGTTCCACGACAAAATCCAGCAGCGGATCCTCGGACCAACCGTCCGGAAGCGCGTACGCCGAAGGCTCGGCACGCTCGCCGGACGCCGCGTCGTCGGGCGTTCCTGCGGCAGCCGATGCACCGGCAGACTCCGCCGGAAGGGCGCCGGGCTCGCCGGAGGCCGAATCGTCCGTCGCGCCGAGTGCCGCGCCGAGCCGGGGCTCGATGCGGCGCGCGACCGGCCTGGCTGCGGCCGCCGTGGCGGGCTTTAGTTCCGCCAGCGGATCACCGACGCCGCGGCGCAAGGCCGCATCAAGGCGCGCCAGCGCGCGTCGCTCCTGCCACCGGCTGTAGATCCAGATCGCCAGCAGCAGGACACCGGCGATTGCAAGCAGCGCCCAGTGCAGGTCGGTCATCGCGACTACGCCGCCTCGGCCGTCAGCCGGACGGCGCCTTCGATGTCGACCGCGACGATGCGCGAGACGCCCTGCTCCTGCATCGTCACGCCGATCAGTTGCTGCGCCATTTCCATCGCGATCTTGTTGTGCGTGATGAACAGGAACTGCGTGTTGTCAGTCATCGATTCGACCAGTCGGCAGAAGCGGTCCGTGTTGGCGTCGTCGAGCGGCGCGTCGACCTCATCGAGAAGGCAGAACGGCGCCGGGTTCAGCTTGAACAGCGCGAACACCAGCGCTGTCGCTGTCAGCGCCTTTTCGCCGCCGGACAGCAGATGGATCGTGCTGTTGCGCTTGCCCGGGGGCTGCGCCATCACCTGCACGCCCGCGTCGAGGATTTCCTCGCCGGTCATGATGAGTCGCGCCTCGCCACCGCCAAAGAGCTTCGGGAAGAGTTGGCCGAACTGCGTGTTCACCTGGTCGAAGGTCTGTTGCAGCAACTCGCGCGTCTCGCGATCGATCTTGCGGATCGCGTCCTCGAGTGTCGCGATGGCCGCCTTCAGGTCGGCCGACTGCGCATCGAGGTACGCCTTGCGCTCGCGCGAAGTCGTGAGTTCCTCGAGCGCCGCGAGGTTGACCGCCCCCAATGCGGCGATCTCCTCCGCGAGTCGCGTGATCTCTACCTGCAATGCACCGGCCTTGACGCCTGCGGTCAGCTTCTCGCCGAGCGCGACCTCGTCGGCCTTCACCTCGGCAAGCTGCCCCGCCATCTGCTCCGCCGCGAGCCGTGCCGCCTGTTCCTTCAGCTGCAGTTCCGTGATCTTCTGCCGGCGTGGCTCGAGTTCACGCTCCAGCGTCAGGCGGCGCTCGTCGGTGGATCGCAGCTGCTGTCCCAGCTCTTCGAGCTTGCTGCGAGCCTGGCGCAGGGCCTCCTCGGCAGCCGCGCGCTTGCCGAGCCAGCCGTCCAGTCCGGAACGCGCCGCGCCGTCGTCGAGGCGGCTCAATTCGGCGGTAGCCGCCGTCACGTCGGCTTCCAGTCGCTCGGCATCGTCGGCAGCGACCTCGGCCGCGTGCGTGACGTCGCGCTCACGTTCGCGGTTTGACGTCAGCGCAAACTCGACCTGCTGTAGCGCGGTCTCGAGCGCGCGCTGTTCGTCCCGAGCTGCGCGCAACGCCTGGTCGGCCTGCTCGTAGCTCACCCGCGCGGCCTCGACCGCTTCCTGCCGTGTGGCCAGCTCGGAGTCGAGCTGCTGGAAGCGATTGTCCGCATCATCGCGGCTGCCGCGCAGCTCGCGCTCGTGGGCCTCGATCTCGGCCAGTTCGGTGTCGATCTGCCCACTGCGGTGCTTCACGCGCTCGATTAGTTCACCGAGTCGGACAACCTCCAGCTGGGAAGTGTGCAGCAAGCCGCGCACGCGCTCGACTTCACGCCGGCTCGCCACCAGCTGTTCCTGCGCCTCACGCAGCGCCGATTCGGCCCGCGCCAGCGTGCCGGTTCGCTCCTCGACGATCAGCCGCTGCGCGCGGATTTCCTTCTCCAGGTTCTCGATCTCGAGGCGGCGTGCAAGCAGGCCGCTCTTCTCGTCGTCCGCCGCGTAAAAACGCACACCGTAGCGCGACACCATGTGTCCTTCGCGAACGACGAACTGCCCGCCGACCGGAAGCTGGTCGCGCGCGGCCAGCGCGCCCGCCAGGTCGGGGGCAACGAAGATATTCGCAAGCCAGTCCATGAGCACGGCAGACAGCGCGGCATCGTGTCCGCGCGCGCGATCCGACAGGCGGCCGAAGCCGGGCATATGACCGCCCTCGCGTGCGACCGCGCCAGTCGTCGAGTAAAACGCGACGCGCGCCGGCGGTTCGCTGGCGACAAGACCGCCTACGGTATCCAGTCGACCCACTTCGACGCTCTCGACGCGCTCGCGCAGCACGGCTTCGAAGGCGTTCTCCCAGCCGTGTTCGACGTCCAGCTTGCGGAACAGGCGTGGCAGCGTGTCCAGCCCCTGCGCTGCAAGCCACGGATCCAGCCGGGTGTCCGCTTCGACACTCGCCTGCACCTGGCGCAAAGCCGCCAGCCTGGCTTCGATACGCGTCAGATTGTCTTGCGCACTGGAACGCTGATCGGACTGCTGCTGCCGCTCTGCCGTGGTAACGCTGACCTGCGTTTCGGCGGTCGCCTGTGCCGATGTGTGTTCGCCGATCTGCCCCTCGAGACGGGCGACCTCCTGTTGCAGCTGGGCAAGCCGCTCCTCGTCCGGCGACCCGATCGAGGCCCGCTCTTCCGCCAGCCGCTCGCGCCGCTGCTGCAGCACCGCGAGTTGCCGATCGATGTTGCGCTGTTCGACTCCGGCCGCGTCGATGGCCTGCTCGGAGATCGCCGCCTGCGCACGTGCCGCCGTCATCGCTTCGCGCGCCGCCTGGTAGGCGTCTTCGAGCGCCGGCAGCGTGCCTTCATGCTCGACGCACGCAGACTGCGATTGCGCCAGCCGCGTCGTCGCGTCTTCGATCGTCTGCAGCAAGCTGGCCGCACGCTCCAGCAGTTCAGTGCGCTCGTCCGAGCGACGGGCCCGCGTGGCCTTCAGCGTCTCGATCTGCGACAGTAGCCGGGTACGGCCGTCGACGATCATGCGGATCTCTGACTCCAGCCGCGCCACTTCGGCGTTGACCTGCAGCAGCGCTCCCTGCGCCTCGTGCACTGAGTCGCTGGCCGCGTAGTGCGCGGTCCGCACGTCTTCGAGGGCACGCTCAGTCCCGCGCAGTTCGGCAACGTGGCCCTCCAGAGCCGTGGTGCGCGTCTCGATGTCACGCGCCACCTTTTCGCGCTCCGTCTCGGCCTCGCGCTTGCGCAGCAGCCACAGCATCTGCTGCTGCTCGTCGTGCGCGGTCAGCATGTCGCGATAGCGCCCAGCGACCTCGGCCTGCTGCTCCAGCCGTGCGATCTGACTGTCCAGTTCGCGCAGGATGTCTTCGACCCGTATCAGGTTGTCGCGCGTGTCCGCAAGGCGGTTCTCGGTTTCGCGCCGACGTTCCTTGTACTTCGAGATGCCCGCCGCCTCCTCGAGGAAGATGCGCAGCTCCTCGGGGCGCGCCTCGACGATGCGCGAGATCATTCCCTGACCGATGATGGCGTAGGCGCGCGGCCCCAGGCCGGTGCCCAGGAACATGTCGTGCACGTCGCGACGACGCACGTTCTGGTTGTTGATGTAGTAGCCGGAGGTGCCGTCGCGTGTCAGCACGCGCTTCACCGAAATCTCGGCATACTGGCCCCAGGCACCGCCGATTCGGCCGTCGCTGTTATCAAAGACCAGCTCGACACTCGCCCGGCCCGCCGGCTTGCGGTTGACCGAGCCATTGAAAATGACGTCCTGCATGGACTCGCCACGCAGCTCGGCCGCCTTGCTTTCGCCGAGCACCCAGCGCACGGCATCAATGACGTTGGACTTGCCGCAGCCGTTGGGGCCAACGACGCCGACGAGACTGCCGGGCACATCGATCGGTGTCGGATCGATGAATGACTTGAACCCGGCGAGCTTGATCTGCCGTAGACGCACGTGAGTTTGAGAGGGAAAGGGTGGAGGTAAGTCCCCGGGCGCAACGAGCGGCACGGCCTGTGCTGCCCGAGGATGCGAGGGGATCAACAAAAAACGCGTTCGTATAATAACAGCGCACCACTTCTCGCTGCCGCATCCCGCGCGCACGCGACCTGCTAGCCACGACCATGGCCACACGTCCCAGCAAGACGCTCGAGACTTTCGCGAACCCGGCGCCGCAGCGCGATTACCTCGTCCACATCGAGGTTCCGGAGTTCACCTGCCTGTGCCCGCTGACGGGCCAGCCCGACTTTGCGACTCTGGTGCTGGATTTCGTGCCGGACAAGCGCAACGTCGAGCTGAAGGCGCTGAAGCTCTACATCTGGTCGTACCGCAACGAAGGGGCGTTCCACGAGGCGGTGACCAACCGCATCCTCGACGACCTGGTTGACGCACTGAAGCCCCGCTTCATCCGCCTGACCGCCCGCTGGTATGTGCGGGGCGGACTGTTCACGACCGTCGTGGCCGAACATCGCAAGAAGGGCTGGACGCCGCTGCCTCATGTGGAACTGGTGAATCCTGGCATCGAAGGGGGCCCGACACGGCCGGGTCGCGCATGAATCCCGACCTCGACCGCCTGCATCCGTACCCGTTCGAGCAGCTGCGGCAGCTCTTTTCTGACCTCACTCCACCCGCGGGCCTGCCGCACATCAACCTGTCGATCGGCGAGCCGAAGCACGCCACTCCGCCGTTCATCCTGGAGGCCTACGCCAGGGCGCTTGGCGGCGTCGCGAACTACCCGCTGACCGCGGGTCAGCCGGCACTGCGTGAGGCGATCGCAGCCTGGGCGACGCGCCGTTACTCGCTGAAGCGGCTGGATCCGGCCACGCAGGTGCTGCCGGTCGCCGGTTCGCGAGAGGCGCTCTTTTCCTTCGCGCAGGCGGTCATCGATCGCACCTGTCCGGCACGCGTGGTTTCGCCCAATCCGTTCTATCAGATCTACGAAGGTGCCGCGCTGCTCGCCGGAGCGCAACCGCTCTACCTGCCGACGACGCCCGCGAACGGCTATCGCATGGAGTTCGAGCGGCTCTCGCCGCTCGACTGGGCCAGCGTGCAACTGGTGTACGTTTGCACGCCGGGCAATCCGACCGGCCGCGTGATGACGCTGGAAGAGTGGGGACGACTCTTCGAGCTCGCCGACCGGCACAACTTCATCATCGCTTCCGACGAGTGCTACTCGGAGATCTACTTCGATGAGGCAACACCCCCGCTCGGAGCTTTGGCCGCCGCGACACAACTCGGCCGCGACCGTTTCGATCGCGTCGTCATATTCTCGAGCCTGTCGAAGCGCTCCAACGTGCCCGGCATGCGCTCCGGCTTCGTCGCCGGGGATGCCGAAGTCCTGCGCAAGTTCCTGCTGTATCGCACCTATCACGGCACCGCAATGAGCCCTCCGGTGCAGACGGCGAGCATCACCGCCTGGAGCGACGAGGCGCACGTCGTCGCCAACCGGCGCCTTTACGCGCAGAAGTTCGCGCAGGCGACGCCGGTGATCTCGAAGCATCTCGATTGCGGGCGGCCCGATGCCGCGTTCTATCTCTGGGCCCGCACGCCGATTGCCGACACCGAGTACGCGCGCCGGCTGTTTGCGGAGAAAAACGTCACGGTGCTGCCCGGCAGTTACCTGTCCCGTTCGGTCGACGGCATGAACCCCGGCACCAACTTCGTCCGCATCGCACTGGTCGCCGAACCCGCGGAAGTTGCCGAGGCCACCGCGCGCATCGCATCCCTGAAACTCTGAGGCCAGGAAGACACCATGTCGCTCGAACAGACGATTAACGAAGCGTGGGAACAGCGCGCCACCCTGTCACCCGCGTCCGCCCCGGCGGCCGTGCGCGAAGCGGTCGATCATGCGATAGCGGAACTCAACACGGGCCGCGTGCGCGTCGCCGCGAAGGTCGACGGGCAATGGGTCACACACCAGTGGCTGAAGAAGGCGGTGCTGCTGTCGTTTCGCCTGAATGACAACCGCCTGATACACGCCGGCGAACTGGGCTTCTTCGACAAGGTACAACCTAAGTTCTCGCATCTCGACGAAGAACACATGCGCGCCACCGGCGTTCGCGTCGTTCCGCCGGCGGTGGCGCGGCGCGGCAGCTTCATCGCGAAGAACGTCGTGCTGATGCCTTCCTACGTGAACATCGGCGCCTACGTCGACGAGGGCACGATGGTCGACACCTGGGCGACGGTCGGCTCGTGCGCGCAGATCGGCAAGAACGTCCACCTGTCTGGCGGCGTCGGCATCGGCGGCGTGCTCGAGCCCCTGCAGGCCAACCCGACCATCATCGAGGACAACTGCTTCATCGGTGCCCGATCCGAAGTGGTCGAGGGCGTGATCGTCGAGGAGAACGCGGTCCTCGGCATGGGCGTCTTCATCGGGCAGAGCACCAAGATCTTCAACCGCGAGACCGGCGAAGTGACCTACGGGCGCGTGCCTGCGGGCTCGGTGGTCGTGGCCGGGTCGCTGCCGTCGCGCGAGTGCAACCTCTACTGCGCCGTCATCGTCAAGCAGGTGGACGCGAAGACGCGGGCCAAGACCAGCATCAATGAGTTGCTGAGAACGTAGGTTCGTCCGCGCTGGTCGGCTTTATTGTCTGCCTTCCACGGTGCGCTTCAGGGCCGCGCGGCCCGTTACTTTCTTTGTCTTGGCAAAGAAAGTAACCAAAGAAAGCCGCGCCTGCGAAGGCGCCCCTACGGGGTGCCCTGTGCTGCTCGGGGTCGCGGGCGGGCCTGCAAACTCGCGCCCTGCGGTCGCTCAGACAGGCAGGCCCTCAAAGGCTCCCGCGCCCCCTGCGCGGCGCGGCGCCTTCGAAGGCACAACTGCGTCGCGTTTTGCAGCGTTGGCACGGCGACGGGGTTCGTCCGCTCGGGGACGCCGCGGCGGTGCGGGGCGGCAGCGGGGCAGTGCCGGGCGCGCTGTCGGAGCGACCGCAGGGAGCGAGTTTCGCGCCCGGCCCGCTGA
>Ga0316600_10000786_pt1 | contig 14832 bp, 11 predicted proteins | sample OWC_soil_day5_CT_FD_207652 | JGI IMG/M metagenome (GOLD analysis project Ga0316600, IMG submission 207652) | Wetland soil microbial communities from Old Woman Creek delta, Ohio, United States - OWC_soil_day5_CT | ecosystem: Environmental > Terrestrial > Soil > Wetlands | place: USA: Ohio... | reverse complement strand
GCTTCATGTGTTTAGCCCATAATTCATAGGCCATTGCTGCACTGCCAAGTGGTAATCCTGGATGTCCTGAATTTGCCTTTTGTACTGCATCGGCAGCTAGGATTCGAATTGCGTTTACTGATTTTGTGTCTATTGTACTCAATTGATAAGCCTCCTTAATTTTGTATATCACATAATAAATTTGATTATGAATATTCACTCTATTAGAGACTGTTGCAAAATCCCCATCTGCGTTGTTGCTCCTGTGAGCACTCGCTCAACGTACACATCGTACTTCCTCGCTCGCGTTCTCCTCGCGCCTAGCATTTGAGCATCTTGTAACATTCTCTTGGATCTTAAGGTTGTGTGTTTTTTAAACACATTCTATTATATAATATAATATTTATTTGCGTCGCGCCACTATATTTTTATAACAATCATAAGGCTTTTGATATGCTTATTTACTGCTATCGTGAAACTTTTATGGCGTTAATCCTCATCGCAACTATATTCTACATTTCCCTGATTTTTTATGCGCGACAAAATAGTTAAAGTATCAACATCAACAATGATGAGGTATGTTACATCGTAAAAATCATAAAATTTCTCCTCTAACTGAAAAAACGCGATAGTAGAATTTCTTCCTGCTATCGCGTTTCTTTCTTCGTTTAATCTAAGGTTTCTCTTTCCATTGAATAATATTCAATGTGCTGACACATAATTGCTTCCACTTTACCAATGACCTTGTCACCCTGCAAGATATGTACTTCAAAATATTCATCACTTGTGGCAAAGATTTGATCTTGTCCATCTTTGTTATGCATTTCATTTTTAATACTATTATGTGGCTTATTGACCAGCTTCCACGTTATATTATTTGTTTTATCATCACTAATAGAAAAGACCGCTTTGTATTGCGAGATTAATTTTCCTTTTTTCATTGTAATTTCTCCTAAACTTTATTTACATTTATTTTCGATACTTTGATACCATTCATAGGGCACTGACATATTGTGATCTATACCTGTACCGAGCACTACATTGGACCGATTTTTTCCATGAAAATCTGTTCCACCCGTTGGTAACATCTTATATTTATCAATGAGGTAAGTAGTAAAGCTTTGATCTTCCTCACTGTAATTTGGATAATAGCCTTCCATACCATCTAAGCCTAATGCCATCAATTCTTGAATGGTCACTTCTTGCTCAGACCGAGCCATACCACCTAAGCCAATTTTTTTATGAAAATGTGCCAGCGATGTTACACCACCAGCTGCTTTAATCGCCGCAAAACCTTCTTCAGCAGTAATATTAGCATCAAAACCAGTAAAGGCTGGATTAATATAATTATCCCAGATTTTCTGTACATTATCAAACATATTTAATGAAACAAAATAACGCATAATCGCATAACGGTCTACGTTATCGGTGGTCATAAAATTTTTTTCTAACATCTCCATACTAACATCAATCTCTTTAGCACGAATTTTTTCTACTGCCCCAGCTACACCAGCTTCTTTGATTCCACGAATTTTTTTATATAGCGTTTGAAAAGCTATATGATGGCGATCAAATCCCAACGCGACAATGTGCAGTCTACGACTTTTATATTGTACACTCATTTCCATTCCAGGTAAAAATTCAACCCCTGTTTTTTTTGCTTTTGCTTGCGCCTCCTCGACGCCCGCTATGGTGTCGTGATCAGTTAAGGCAATAGCACGAATACCAGCATCATGCGCTAGCTCAATAACCTCAGTGGGTGTGTAACTACCATCGGATATATTTGAATGTGTATGCAAATCAATTATTTCCATCAACATTTCCACCTTATTAAGTAAAAAATCACCTAGATATTTTTATTATAGTTTTTTTATGAATGAAATACAAATCTATCTGAAAAATAGCTACATTTGATCTTTTGTTTGAAAAAAATTATAAACGGCTTGCGCTGTGGGTAAATTCATGCCCGGCACGGCTGCCATTTCTTCTACACTAGCCGTTTTTATTTTATTTAGCGTACCGAAATGATCCCAAAGCGCCTTGCGCCGTTTAGGACCGACACCAACAACATGATCCAGCACCGAAACCATATTGCGTTTACTGCGCAACTTACGATGATAGGTAATCGCAAAACGATGGGCTTCATCACGAATGCGTTGAATAAGGTACAAAGCTTGGCTATGTCGTGGTAAAATCACTGGTTCACTTTCACCTTCGGTGAAGATATATTCAAACTGCTTGGCAAGCCCAACGACTGGCACCTGCATGTGCCCAGCGCCCCGAATAATCTCCAGTGCTGAGCTAAGCTGTCCTTTACCACCATCAATGATGATTAAATCTGGCAGATCCTCTGTGTCAGCTTCACCATAGCGGCGTCCGACTACCTCGCGCATCGATTTAAAATCGTCTGGTTTTCCTTCTGCCGATTGAATTTTGTAACGACGGTATGCATCTTTTTTCGGTATTCCGCCTTCAAACACGACCATCGAAGCAACGGTTTCCGAACCTTGAATATGAGAGATATCAAAACACTCCATACGATTGGGAGCCTTACCTAACTGAAGAAATTGCCCCAATTCGACGACTGCACCCTCGGTTTGCGCATTTGCTGTTTTTAATTTTGCAAGTTGTTCTTCAAGGACGTTATTGGCATTGCCGATCGCCATCATCACAATATCACGTTTTGTCCCGCGTTTTGGTGTTTCTACAGAAACTTTTGCTTCTTTCTTTTCACTGAGCCATTCTACGAGTAACGCTTGTTCTACTAACTCGATGGGTAATAAAATTTCCCGTGGAATGAACGTGGTTTGATTATAATATTGCTTTAAAAAAGCAGTTAATACTGCTTCGTCGCTTTCGCCGTCACTGCCTGTAAGCAGAAAATGATCTCGACCAACCATCTTCCCACTGCGAATGAAAAAGACCTGCATACATACGCCAAACTCAGAACGTGCCATGCCAATCGCATCCTGATCGCCTGATCCTGTTACGATATTTTGCTTTTCCGTTACTTTTTTTACCGCTAGCAATTGATCACGCATTTTTGCCGCGCGCTCAAACTCAAAGTTTTCTGCGGCCGCTTCCATCCGCTTCGTTAAGTCTTTTTCGACGGCTTCACTGCGTCCCTCGAGAAAAAGACAAACACTTTTAATCATCGCCCCATATTCTTGTGCATCGATTTTCCCCGCGCAAGGGGCTAAACAACGTTTAATATGATATTCCAAACAAGGACGTTTCGCATCTAAATGCCGACAACTGCGCAAGGGAAAAAGCTTTCTTAATAATTTGATACTTTCATGTACCGCACCAACGTTCGTATATGGACCAAAGTATTTTGCACCATCTTTTTGTACTCGTCTCGTGACAAAAACACGGGGAAAGGCTTCATTGGTTGTCACTTTTACATAGGGATAGGTCTTGTCATCACGCAAGCTAATATTATATTTGGGGCGATGCTTCTTGATTAAATTGCACTCTAAAATAAGTGCTTCGATTTCCGAACCGGTAATGATATATTCAAAATCGTCAATCCGAGCTACCATCGCTTGTACTTTGGCGGAATGATTACGACTGCTTTGAAAATAGGAACGTACCCGATTTTTTAAAATAATCGCTTTTCCCACATAAATAATCTTACCTTGTTCGTCTTTCATTATATATACACCTGGTTTGTCAGGTAACAGCTGTAATTTTTCTGCTATTTTTTCTATCATAGTACTCCTCCATAATTAATTTTATAACATAATTAATTATTATACCTAATTTTTAAATAATAAATTTCAGAATAATTCAATTTATTTAAGTTTGTGTATACATTCACAAACTATATTGTTTTCCTTATTATAATTTACTATAATGAATTATAATATATTATACAATAATTTAACATAATATATTAGATTACAAACCAAGCAAAAAAATTTAATTATTTTGGAGGTAATATTCGATGTTTAAACGCCTTCTTATCGCAAATCGTGGGGAAATTGCTGTACGTATCATCCGCGCTTGTCAAGAATTGGGGATTGAAACAGTTGCAGTTTACTCAGACGTTGATGAAAAAGCTATCCATGTACAATTAGCCGATTTATCTTATAATATCGGTCCTGCGGACGCAATGCAAAGTTATTTAAATATGGACGCTATTATTGAAGCAGCAAAAGCAACCAAAGCAGAAGCAATCCATCCTGGTTATGGTTTTCTATCTGAAAATGCCGATTTTGCCGAAAAAGTTACCAATGCTGGTTTCGTGTGGGTAGGTCCACTTGCCGAAACAATCCGTCAAGTAGGCGATAAAGATGTAGCCCGTGAAGCAATGCTCGCAGCTGGTATACCGATGACAAAAGGTAGTAAACCTCTTAAAACCAATGAAGAAGCACCGGCGATTGCTAAAGAAATTGGCTATCCGGTAATTATAAAGCCAGTATCTGGCGGTGGCGGCAAATCCATGTTCGTCATTTATAACGAAGAAGAACTCACTAGCATACTACAAATCGTTGATGTAACAAAAACTTCGTTCTACTTTGAACATTATATTGAAAAATCTCGTCATATTGAAGTACAAATTATGGCGGATAACTATGGCAATATTATTCACCTTGGCGAACGCGAATGTTCGCTGCAACGACGTAATCAAAAAATTCTCGAAGAAGCCCCTTCTACGGCTTTAACTGCGGATATGCGCAGTAAAATTGGTGCACTTGCCATTAAAGCTGGAAAAAGCATTCATTATACGAATGTTGGTACCGTAGAATTCTTGATGGACGTAAAAACAGGGGAATTCTTCTTTATGGAAATCAATCCACGCATTCAAGTAGAACATGCGATTACCGAAGCAATCACGGGGATCGATTTAGTTCGTCGCCAACTGAGAATCGCCTCTGGTGAACCACTCAATAAAAGCCAAGAAGATATCCAATTCATCGGTCATGCGATTGAATGCCGAATTAATGCGGAAGATCCTGAAAATCAATTTTTACCTTCCCCTGGATTAATCGAGTTCTATCATGAACCAGGTGGTCCAAGAGTTCGCGTGGACAGCGGGGTTTCCGCTGGTCTTTCCATTGAGCCATACTATGATTCCCTTATGGCTAAAGTCGTTGCCCACGGTCGTACCCGTGGTGATGCGATTAAAATCATGCAACGGGCTTTAAATGAATTCAAAGTTGACGGTGTCAAAACAACGATTGAACTTCACAAACGTATCTTGGCTGATACTTGTTTCTGTACTGGTAACATTGATACGCAATTTATCAAAAATCGTTTACCAGCCTACGAACAAACACCACCAAAACCAAAATTAAAAAATCAAAAAGAACTTGCAGATTATATCAACAATTGCCTTTACTATGCATAAATAATAAACGCCGATAAAATAATCTGCCGTATATAAAAAGAGCTAAAAAACTAATGTATAAAATAGTTTTCTAGCTCTTTTGTACGTATTCATTTTATGATCTACTCATTCGCCAAAAATATTTTTCAGGAATTATTCTACCCCAACCATTACTGATGTTGCTTTGATAATGGCATAGGCTTCTTTACCAACTTCTAAACCCAATTCTTTTACAGAAGACATCGATACTGTTGCAGTTACAACATCACCGCTAGAAATTTTTATACCAACGATTGCGTTAACTGCACCCTCTTGAATGGATACCACAGTCCCTTTTAGTTGATTTCTTGCACTAATTTTCATTTTTTCTGCCTCATTTCTTCATTCATATAATTTTATCTTCAGGGATATTTAAAAATTACAAATTCCCACCGAAGCATTTTAGTTCCGAGCTTTTCGGACGAATTATAAAGATAAAAGAAAATGTATCTTTGACTGCTTTTATTATTTCGACTTGAAATACATTTTATCCTCTTTTTCCCATGAAAAACAATAAATATTGAAATTAATTTTATTTTCTAAACCATCCTAGGTAGTAACTTGCTTACTAGTTTAATTTGAACCCATATTTTTCAAATACTTTACCCACTTCTGGTTTTGATAAATAGTCTAAGAATGCTTTTGCCTGTTCGCTATTTTTACTAGCTTTCAAAACTGCAGCCGGATAAATCACTGGTTTATGACTTCCTTCTGGCGCTTCAGCTACTACGGACACTTTTTTAGAAGTTGCGGCATCGGTTGCATACACAATCCCACAATCCACTTCACCAGATTCTACCCAAGTTAAGACTTGGCGCACATCGGAACCATAGGCAGCTTTTGCTTTCGCTTCATCTAAAAAGTTTAAGGATTTAAAAACTTCTTCCGAGTACTGTCCAACTGGTACACCTTTGGGTTCACCAAGTGCAATACGTTTTACTTTTTGTGTAGTGATATCATTAAAAGAAGTGATACCAGCTTTACTATCTTTTGGTGTAATGAGTACCAATTTATTAATCAGCAAATCTTTTTTCGTACCATCAGCAAGGAGTCCACCTTTATCTAAAGCATCCATTTGCTTTTGTGCGGCGGAAAGAAAAACATCTGACGGTGCGCCTTGTTCAATTGCCGTTTGCAGAGCTCCACTAGCCCCAAAGCTAAAGGTTAATTTCACATTGGGATTTTCTTTTTCATACATTTGGGCGATTTCTTTCATTACATCCGTCAGACTAGCTGCCGCGGAAACGAAAATTTCTACCTTTTCTTTTGCTGGCACTACCGCTTCTTTTTTCTCTGCACTATTTCCACACCCTGCGACCAATACGGTGAAGAGAAAAAATAAACTACATAAGGCAATAACAAAATTTTGTTTTTTCATCAAGAATCACTCCTTCTCATTTTCGAACGATTTTTTCTACTTGCTTTGTTACCGCTTGAGCAACTGCGAAATCACTAGAGATATCATATAAGGTACTTGCCGTATAGATAAACTGCGTAAAATCACAATTACCAGTTCGTTCGCCGATTCCCGCAATGGTCGTATCAATAAATTTTGCACCAGCTTTTGCCGCTGAAATGGAATTGGCAACTGCCATGCCGAGGTCATTATGGGCATGAAATTCAATATCAAGTCCCGTATACTCTATCATTGCTTTGATCTTCTGCTGCGTACTGGCTGGCGTTAAAATTCCAACGGTATCAGCAAAGCGAAGATAACAAACTTCATAACGCTTCAAAACGGTGCCTAGCTCTAACATAAATTCCAACTCAGCCCGCGAAGCATCTTCAAAACCAACACTTACTTGGTATCCTTTTTCTCTGGCAAATTCGACACAAGCAATCATGTTTTCTTTAAGCCAAACTTTATCTTTGCGCAATTTTTCATAAATCTGCGCGACAGACACGGGAACGCTAATATGAATCAAATCCGGCTGACAATCAAAAGAATGCTCTATATCTGCTTTATTGATACGATTCCAAGTGGATATGAGTGAATGCTTACAGCTATCTTTTATCTTACAGATTGCTTCTTTTTCTAAATTTCCCATCGCCGGAATTCCCGCCTCAATTTGATAAACCTTAGCTTCATCGAGTAACGTTGCAATGGTTAGCTTATCCTGCTGGCGAAAAGCGAGCCCAGGGCTTTGCTCGCCATCTCGTAAGGTAGTATCAACAATATATCGTTGCTCTCTCATCGCTACACCACCTTGATCAACTCAATAAATTCCTCATCGGTTAAACTCTGCTGTTTTTCTACACTTTTCTGCTTTACAGCTTGCAATACTTTTTCTATATCCACATTCTCTTTATCAATTTGCAATTCGCTTAACTTAGCCAAAATAGCACTCTTGCCAGAGTGTTTGCCCACAATCACACGACGTTTATTGCCAACGAGCTCTGGTGGATATGGTTCATAAATCTCGGGGTTTTTCACAATGCCGTCAACATGAATTCCAGCTTCCACACAAAAAATTTCTTCACCAATAATGGCTTTATTTTTTGCAATTTTTTTACCAGTAATTTTCTCAAATACTTGTTTCATCCGTTCAAAAGAGCAGATATTTTCTGTGAGTAACTGTTGTTTTTCAAGGTGCAATGCCAACAGAACTTCCTCTAAGCTCGCCTGATTGCCAATGCCAGTAAAGCTAGCCACCAGTTTTTTACCACCTAATCGGCACCATTCTACCGCCAAAGCAGTGGCGCAGAAAAAATCGTTTTGCGGACAAATTTCAAATTTCACTTTTGTCGCTAAAAGATGCTTAAATTCACTGGCAACATCGCTGCAGATACGATCGGCAAAACCAATCATCCGCAATCCCTGGATACACTCTTCATTATAACCGATATCTTGGTCATTTTTAAAGTTAATTTCATAGGAAGCATTACCAACGTTACCAAAACTTGCCGCCGGAAACATATAACCGGCGAATCCTTGATATTTTTTTAACTGACATAAATTATTTATTTTTAATAAATAATTTTCAAAACTAGGCAGTGGTGCAAAGGAAATAAGTTTTTCATACGCTAAAATCGACATTTCAATCGAACGGATCGGCAAAGTTACTAATAACTTTAATAACTCATGCAGCTCTTTTGGCGTCGCCTCGTATGCATCAAGACAAGCCAGCGTATTATCTGTGATACATATCATTTCTCCCACCTCACTAAAATTAGTCTATAGATTTGCCGCCTTCTTTACAGCATCTTCAATACGATCATACGTAACAACGATACCAATGCCCATATCTTGTAATCGTTTCGATGGTGAATCACCAATGCGCAGCGCCAGCACACTATGACAATCTTTTACCGCAGTTAAAATATGATCAATTTTACTGGCTTTATCCGCGCAGTGTTCCACCCCTGTGCAATACTTCTCAACATTACGGCGTTCAATAAATTTAGCAGTGCTACCATCGCTTTCATAAATATAAAACTCACTAACTTGACCAAAATGCTGATCGACTAGCATACCACTTTTCGTCGCCACAGCAAAGCGCTTTGATTCAACAGTTTTTTCTTTGCCATTAGAAGACTCTGTACATCCACGGTATTCAATGGAAACATCATTACCAAGTGTACCAATTGCGTCAGCACGACATTGCTTGCAATGATACATTTGCTTAATGTGTACTTCGCAATGTTTACGCATCGCCATAATTTCTTTGTTATTTACGAGCGGCATATCTTCAAAAGCACTGCCAGCTACCGGAATCATCTGCATAATATTGGTAATTTCACAACCAAGTTCTTTTACTTTTTTTACGACAGTTTCAATATGTTCATCATTGACGCCTTTCAACATAACCGTGTTTACTTTGCAAATAATCCCACGACTCGTTAAATATTTTAATCCTGTCAATTGATTACCGATTAAAATACCCGCAGCACTTTCTCCTGTATAGCGAACGCCCATATAGTCGACATATTTATAAATTTTTGCCCCGATTTTTGGATCAATGGCATTTAAAGTAACCGTTACATGGGTAACACCCATATCGATTAAATCTTGCGCATAAAGTGGCAACATCAAACCATTCGTCGATAAGCAAAACGTTACTTCTGGATCGTACTCTTTGATAAGCTTTAAGGTTGCTTTCGTTTGTTCAAAATTTGCCAAAGAATCTCCAGGGCCGGCAATCCCCACCACTTTTAAGTTCGGCATTTTTTCTTTGACAATCACATATTTTTGAAACGCTTCTTCTGGGTTAAGAATTTCTGTAGTGACACCAGGGCGACTCTCATTTGGACAATCATATTTTCTAACGCAATAATTGCATTGGACATTACATTTTGGTGCAATCGGTAAATGAATTCTCGCATATTGACCAGCGCCGCAATTATAGCAAGGATGGGTTGCCGTTTTTTGTGCGATGGTTGGAGGAGGCGATTTTTTATCACTGCCAGCATAATATTTTTCGTAAAGTTCTTCACGAAAAGTACTTTCTTTTGCACCGAGTAGTGTATTTGAAATACGATCGAGTAATTGCAGGGAACCAGCATAACCAATCATTTGTACGCGTTGCCCGCCCACACGATCATGAATCGGGAATGCACAGCGAACAAGATCAATCGAATGTTTCTCGGAAATCCTCCGGGCGTCAGAATTACCAATCATAACATTTGCTTTTAAATCTAAGGTTAACTGTTCAATTGTTTCAAAATCAGCATCGTCCACCATTGCATAGTTTTCGACAAATAGTCCAGCGGCAACTTTCTTGATGGATGCCTCGATTTTTTCTTTAAACTTTGTGCAAGCAGCACCTGTCGCACTCACCACTGGAACAATACCATTTTCACAGCACAGGTTGATGATCGCTTTGACGAAATCAGGTTCACCAAACACCGTCGCTCTGCCGAGAGCATTGTATTTATGCGAATCTACCATCGCATCAAGATACCGCCCACGTTCCTTCGTTAATTCTTGGGAAACAACTCCGCCCAATTCTACAATTTGCTTAATAAACGCATCGGTCGCCTGTAAGCCTACTGGCAGATCCATTCTTTGATAAGGGACACCATAATGCTCCTCTAGATATTTTGCTGGAGAAATGTCATCGTTGACAAAGGTAGATAATTCTATCGTAAATTTGGCGCCAGCCATTTGACTAATTTCTTCAAGCGAGGTTCCTTCACTTGGCAATCTATGATAAATATCAACATGGACGCCATCTAAATTTTCCGCTAAATCAGGCAGTAGAATATAGGAAACACCTAAGCCGTCTAGTAACTGTTTTAGATAACGCGTATCTGCTGGTGAAATCAGCCCCGTAATGATATTGATTTTATTATTTTTTTCCGTAGCCATTTCTACATTTGCTACCACTGCTTGTAGAGCTTTAAAAAAGCCTTCATATTGTGTACCAGCGTAACCAGCTGTAGAAACCGGAATGATTTTTACCTTACAATCAGGGTTTGCCGTATAAAAATTTTTAATGATCGCTTTGATATCCTCACCGATGGTTTCTGCCAGACAAGTGGTAGATACACCGATCACTTCGGGATTATATAAACGAATGAGATTTTCTAACCCCTTAATCAGATTGCTTGCACCACCAAATACAGTGCCTTCTTCCGTTAGCGATGAGGAAGCGATGTCAACTGGTTCATTATAATGCGTTGCCATATGGCGACGTATATAGGTACTACAGCCTTGTGAGCCATGTAAAATCGACATACATTTTTTTATGCCATATAAAGCAGTAACCGACCCCATCGGCGTACACATTTTGCAAGGATTTACATTCAAATTTGTAAAATTGATTCCCACTGAAACCAGCCTCCTCTTTTCTCATTTTTACTATAACAATTGCCAAACTGGGCTGTTAATGGTTAGATTAATTTCTTTGGTAAAATTGATTACCCCTTCATAACCCGCTAAGGCATGTTTGCGCTCATGATTGTGATCGCAAAAAGCGATGCCTAATTTATAAGCAAGCGGCCGTTCCTTGACGCCACCAACCAGAATATCTGCACCTTTTTCTTTCATGAAAGTTTCTAGTTCAGCTGGATTAGCATCATCTAAAATCACGGTATGTTCATTCACCAAACTTTGAATGACCGCATAATCTTCTTGTTTACCCGTCTGTGTTCCAACGACAACGGTTTCGATTCCCATTTCATTAAACTGACGAATCAATGAAATGGCTTTAAAGCCACCGCCAACATAGATTGCCGCTTTTTTACCGAGGAGATTACGGCGATATTTTGTTAAAAAATCTTGTAGTTTTGCCGCTTCTACTTCTGTAAAAGCTTGTGCTTTACGAATGACCTCTGCATCACCAATGGCATAGGCAACCCGCATTAAGGAATTGGTCGTATCCTCTACGCCAAAAAAGCTTACCTTTAAAAAAGGTATCGCCAGTTCATCCTCCATGCGATTAGCCAAATAGGTACTCGACCCTGCGCATTGCACGATATTTAGCTCCGCAGTCGAGGCTTTAATCAAGGTATCGTAAGAAGCATCACCAGTGATCGTTGAAATAACATCAACCCCGATTTTCTTAAAATAATTTTTAATAATCCACATTTCACCAGCTAGGTTAAAGTCCCCTAAAATATTAATGCCCTTTTTAGCCTGCTCTGGTTTAGCATGTGGCTTAATTACTTGCATGAGAGCATCACAAGCCATTTTATAGCCAAGTGTCTTGGTCCCAGAAAAGCCTGGTGCTTTGACTGGAACCACACAAATATTATATTTTTGCGTTGCCTGCTTACAGACAGCTTCGATATCATCGCCAATAACCCCCACAATACAGGTCGCATACACGAAAATTAATTTAGGTGCATGGTTGGCTACGATTTCATCAATCGCGGCGGTTAATCTTTTTTCACCGCCGAAAATAACATCTCTTTCCCTTAAATCCGTTGAAAAACTATTGCGATATAAATCGCTGCCACTAGAAAGGCTACCACGAATATCCCAAGTATAACTTGCACAGCCAATTGGCCCATGAACGATATGGTAGGCATCCGTAATCGGATTGAGCACGACTCTAGCACCACAATATACACAAGCGCGTTGACTCACCGCCCCCGAAACACTTTCTTTTTCACAGGTAATACTTTTTCCATCCCCACTACAACAAAAATCTTTTACCATAATGGATTGTTTTCTTTCCTCAAGTATCCTTGCTTCCATCGCTAGCCCTCCTTTAAATACAAAAATAAGCAAAATAGACCCTTGAACAAATGAAATACATCTTTGTATCAAGAGTCTATTTTGCTTTCTATATCTATTGTACATCACATTTTTTTACATTACAAGTTCCATATCTTCATCTGTACAATCGCGATCTTGGCGATCCATTAATGCATTGCTAATGAGTTCTACCAAGCGAATTGCTCCTTTATAGCCGACAATCGGCATATACGAATGCACATAACGGTCAAGGATTGGGAAACCAGCACGAACGAAAGGAATATCCTCCGCTTTTGCAATCTGTTTTCCATAGGAACTACCAATCAATAAATCTACTGGTTCATTTTTAATCCATTGATGAAGTTCAAATAAATCTCCCGACGCTTTTGCTGTACAACCAGTTACGCCAAATTTCTCAAATAATTCAATGGCTTTCTTCGTAAACTTTTCAATTGGCGTACCAGTAAGCACGTACTTAGGAATCATGCCCATTTCAAGCACAAAACTTGTAATACCAAGAACGGTATCTGGGTCACCATAGATTGCGACGGTTTTTTTATCATAATACGCATGAGAATCCAACATGATATCAACCAATTGTCCACGTTCCTCTTCTAAGGCATAGGGTACTTCTGTCTTCGCAAAATGTGATAATGCAGTTACGTAAGCATCGGTTGCTTCGATCCCAATCGGAAGTGGTAAAGAGTCAAAATCAACTTCGCATTTACGTTTTAACTCCATCGCTGGTTCCATACTAGTGAGTTCACCGAGTGCCAATACTTTTTTGCAATCGCCTAAACCAACGATTTCAGGAATCGTTGTACCACCTTTTGGATACATTTCATAATGTCCAGTCATCGGTGCATCCATAACACCACTGGTATCAGGGAACATCGTGAAATCAGCACCTAAGAGTTTGGCGATTTTCTTCATTTCACGCATATCACCAGGATTGGTGAAACCAGGGAAAATACCGATTTTACCATTGTCTTCACCCGTATTTTTTGCTAAATATTTGATAAAACCACTCATCATATTGAAATACCCGCTGATATGCGAACCAGCATAACTTGGCGTATTACTATGCACCACGATTTTTCCTTCTGGTATTTCCATCTGTTGAATATAGGTGTTGAGGTCATCACCAATCGTTTCACTCAAACAAGTGGTGTGAATCGCAATAATATCAGGATTATAAATGTCAAAAACATTTTTAACTGCTGTTTTTACATTACTACCGCCGCCAAATACTGAAGTTCCTTCGGTAAAAGAACTCGTGGAAGCAATTGCTGGCTCTTTAAAATGTCTGGATAAAAACATGCGATGAAAGGATACGCAACCTTGTGAACCATGGCTATGTGGCATACATTTATGCACACCAAGCGCCGCATAGACTGCACCAACCGGTTGACAAGTTTTGCAAGGATTAATTCTTAGTCCTTTACGTTCAATGATTTCTTTTGGAGTTAAGTCTAGCATTACTCCTCACCTCCGATCTTTCCTTCTAGCGTTGGCACTGTGCGCCATGGTGGAGTTACATAATTCCACGCTGGTGTGGAAACGCCCATCGTCGTATCTCTAGCGAAATTAACTGCTCCTTTAAAACCAGCATAAGGACCGCTATAATCATAAGAATGCAACTGCCGAGATACAACCCCTATTTTTTGAATCACATATTTATCTTTAACGCCTGAATAGAAAACATCAGGTTTAAATAGTTCGATTAACTGTTCTGTTTCATAGTGATTAAAGTCATCGACTACCACGGTACCATTGCCCATATCTTTAATCATCCCAGCATACGCTTCTAGATCAATTGCCTTAGCCAATTGTTCGAATTTTTCCTGACTCAAAAGTAAACGGAAATGTTTTTCATCTGGTGTAACCGTCATTTCTTCAATATTTTTACTATCCGCATCAGTTTTGATGGTAGGAATCACTTCCCGCCCTTCATAATCATCACGATGCGCAAATTCATAACCGGCAACTACCGTCTCTACACCAAGGTCAGCAAGTAAGTTTTGATAGTGATGGGAACGCGAACCACCGCAGAATAAACCAGCTTTTTTCCCTTGCAATTTTGATCTATAATATGCCATATCATCCGCAATGTTGGCAAGTTCATCAGCGATCACAGCTTCTGTCCGCGCACTCAAGTCAGCATCATCAAAATAAGCTGCCATTTCCCGCAAGGAGCGAACGGTTTCATCGACGCCGATAAAGTTAACCTTGATCCAATCAATGCCATATTTCGTTTTCATCATTTCGGCAATATAATTGATGGAACGATGACACTGCACTAAATTTAAATTTGCTGTATGCGCATTTTTTATTTCTTCAT
>Ga0316600_10000785_pt1 | contig 14833 bp, 16 predicted proteins | sample OWC_soil_day5_CT_FD_207652 | JGI IMG/M metagenome (GOLD analysis project Ga0316600, IMG submission 207652) | Wetland soil microbial communities from Old Woman Creek delta, Ohio, United States - OWC_soil_day5_CT | ecosystem: Environmental > Terrestrial > Soil > Wetlands | place: USA: Ohio... | reverse complement strand
AAGCAGCTGTCTATGAAAGATGAAATTCCTGAACTGATTATTACCAGTCCCAAAAGATTCCGGGAATTTTTTAAAGCTACAAAGCTGGATATACAGGCTTGTACCGGCGCGAAGAAGGTTATTATAAGGAGCTGAATGATTCAGAAAAAAGGTTGAGGTTGCATGAGTTCTCCATCCGCCCTATTCTTATGTAAAGAGGATTGAAAAGTTGATAGGAGAGGTTAATATGGAACGGATGGAGGATTTTTTCGCAGCACGAATTGATGAATATGAAGAGCACATGCTTTCTGGGGTAGAAGGATGTGAACAGGCTTATGCGCTGATCCCATCGCTGCTTTCTGTATCATGCAGAAATTTACTGGATCTGGGATGTGGAACAGGTCTGGAGCTAAAACAGGTATTTAAAAGGTTTCCAGATATTTCGGTCACAGGCATTGATTTAACCAGGGAAATGCTTGATCTGTTAAAACACAATTTTCCAGACAGGAAACTGAATTTAATATGCAGAAATTATTTTGATGTTGATCTGAAAAGGAATACATTTGACTGTGCCATATCATTTCAGACAATGCATCATTTTAACCATGAAGCAAAAATTGGGTTATATCAGAAGATTTTTGAAGCCCTGAAAGGTGACGGACGATACATTGAATGCGATTATATGGTAGAAGATCAGAAAGAGGAAGATCTTCATTTTGCAGAGTATAAAAGGCTCAGAGATGAGATGGGCATTCCGGAAGGGGAGTTTTACCATTATGACACACCATGTACTGTCACAAATCAGATTGCCATGTTAGAAAAAGGCGGATTTAAGAGGATAGAAATGGTATTCCGTATTGGTAATACCACCATTCTTGCAGCCTATAAACAAGTAATTCCTGGTAACGATTGACATATATTACAATATGGGGTAATATCAGTTTATTATAAAGAAAAGAGAGGTAAGTGTATGTTACGTGTGTCAGTATTGGAGATCGCAACTAACTAAATAGTTGAAAAGGAAAGACGAAGACGATTTACGTGATTAGTCTGCCCTTTTTCGGCTGCCATGCCGATAAATCTGCCTTACTGAATGCTTGACTTTTGCATTGCAAAAGCGCATACCTTCCAAATATATGTCTGTACCAGACTGACATTTTGAAAGCATAACGGTAAAGTTATGCTTTTTTTTTGTCTTTTTTCCTAATCTGTCTGGAAGCAGGTCTTATTTGAAATCGCTATAGCATTATGCCTGTGGGTCAGATGAACCGGCGGTCATTTTTTATTGATTGAAGGGGAAAATACATGGAAATTATTAAAACGGCTGGGTTAACCAAAAATTTTAAAAGATTTAAGAAACAGGCAGGTATGATAGGAAGTATTAAGGGGCTGATCAGACGGGAATATGAAGAGAAACAGGCGGTTGGCAATCTAGATATTACTATTCAGGAAGGGGAATTTGTAGGCCTGATCGGACCAAATGGAGCGGGCAAGACAACGCTTGTAAAGATGCTCACCGGTATCATTGCACCCACTTGTGGTTCTGTAAGTGTACTGGGGTATTATCCCAATGATCTGGAGCATGAATTTAAACAGCAGTATGCAGTTGTTATGGGCCAGAAAAGTCAGCTGTTCTTTGAACTGACCGTGGAAGATACACTTCGCCTGTTTAAAGAAATCTATGGATTACCGGAGGAGGAGTATAAAAGTTCCAGGGATTATTTTGTGAAACTGTTTCAGGTACAGGATCTGATGCATGTTCAGGTGAGGACGCTGTCTCTGGGAGAGAGAATGAAGATGGAACTCATTGCTGCACTGCTTCACAATCCAAAGATTATATTCTTAGATGAACCCACCATTGGACTGGATGCAGTTGCGTCGAAACAGATCAGGGGATTTTTGGCAGAGATTAATGAAAGAAGGGGGACCACCATTATACTCACTTCCCACTACATGGAGGATATTAAGGCTTTGTGCAAACGGTCAATTGTTATCAATCATGGCTGCAAGATCTATGATGGAGATACTGAAAAGCTGTTTGAGAGATTTCAGAAGTTAAAAAAAATAACCTTCACCTTTTCAGAACCCACGCTAATGCCCAATCTTAAGTTCGAAGCCAGGATTCTGGAACAGACACCTTATAAAAAGGTGATTATGGTGCCGAAAGAAAATGCGGCTGGACTACTGAGAGAACTAATGAATCTGCTTCCCACTGATATAACGGTAGAGGAAGAGGAAATCGGAACCATAGTGGAAAGAATCTATCGGGAGGGGGGAGACGGGCTTGCGTAAATACCTGGAAATACTCATAATTTTTATTAAGACCCAGCTTGCCTGGCGGGGAGATTCGGTCATTCAGATTTTATTTTCATTAACAAAGATTCTGTTTGCCTCTTTACTATGGGGAACCATATTTGCTGGCAGAGATGAGGTGGCGGGGTTTACCTTAAGCAGCATGATGTCTTACTATATTATCAGCTCTTTTCTTACTCAGCTGGATATGTCTGCTAAAGTGAGTATGGAGATCAGCCAGAGAATCAGGAATGGGATATTTTCAAAATATATGGTGCTGCCAGTTAATATTCAGGGATATTTTGTCGCCATGGAGATGGGGATGGTGCTATTTCATCTTATTATTTACTTTGTTACGTCTGTTATCTGGATTTTTGTATTCCGGATCAGATTTGTTTTTGCACCGGATCCGGCGATTGTGGCAGGAATAGGTATTTTAATTCTACTGGGGCTGTTTTTCATGGCTCAGCTTAATTATTATCTGGGGCTCCTTACTTTAAAGTATGAGGAAATCGGAACCTTTCTTATGATAAAAGATAATCTGGTGGCGTTTGTCACGGGCAGTATTATTCCACTTACGCTGCTGCCGGAGCGTTTCCTTTGGCTGATGAAAGCATTTCCTTTTTATTATGTGACATATCTGCCCTCCATGCTGTTGATCGGGCGGCTTAAGGGGGAACTGGGTTTGGGGCTTCTGGTTCTTTCCTGCTGGTGCGTGGTTCTTCAGGCAGTCATTCACATTACATGGCAGAATTACAGAATTAAATATGACGGGGTGGGAATATGATGGGCAGAATAAAAAGAAATTTACGGATAATAAAAGTTTTAATTAATTTACGCCTGCAGAATTTAATGATGTTCCGGCTGGGATTTTTCGGTCCTTTTTTTGTGGATAGCTGCGTTTTTCTCGTCCAGCTTTGTGTGTTTGAGGTGATCTATTCCAATGTGAACCGGATTGGATCATGGGGGAAAGGGCAGATGATTCTTTATATCGGTACATTTTCCATGATTAATGCCATCAATATGGTGGTCTATTTTTTCGGAATTAATGCCATTCCGGATAAAATTAAAAATGGAGATATGGATTTATATCTGACGAAACCGGGGAGTCCGCTGCTTCGGCTGACGTTTGAACGGATCAATCCGGGTTCTGTTCCACTGCTGTTTTTGAGTGGAGTGATTATTGCCTATGGGATTAAAGAGGGGGGAATTAAGATCACTCCTATCCTGGTACTGGGTTATGTGTTCTGGGTGGCAATTATGGCGGTATTGTATTATCTGGTTGAGGTACTGATCCGGTCTTTTACGTTTTTTATATTGACCAGTGGAAATACAATCATTCTGGAGGAAGCAGGGCTCACCTTATGTATGCAGCTGCCGGGAATTGTGTTCTACGGAGTTTACAAAGTGATTTTTTATGTGATTCTGCCTTATGGGATCATGGCGACCATACCGGTTCAGTTTCTCACAGGGGAGCTGACGTTTGCCGGGGCTGTGTGGGGAATTCTGGTTGCAGCAGGCTTTACCCTATTGACGGCTTTTGTTTGGAAGCAGGGAATACGGCATTATAATTGTGCAAGTTCATAAAAGGAGAAATGTAAGATGAGAGATGGTTACGTATTAAGAAAAGGATATCAGGAGGACGAAAGGGCAAGAAATAGTTTTAACCGGCTGGCTGGGCAGATATTTGGTCTGGATTTCGAAAACTGGTATCAGAACGGTTATTGGAAGAATAATTATATCCCTTATTCCATTCTTAAGGAAGATGAGGTCTTGGCAAATGTTTCCGTAAGTCCCATGGTGCTTCGGGAAAATGGAGTGCAGCGGCAATACATTCAGCTGGGAACGGTTATGACCAGCAAAGCCTGCCGCAATCAAGGGCTGATCAGGCAGCTGATGGAGGAAATTCAGCGTGATTACGAAGGAAAGACGGAAGGCTGGTTTTTATTTGCCAATGAAAGTGTACTGGATTTTTATCCGAAGTTTGGTTTCAGGAGGTCAGATGAATTTGAATATGCAAAGAACATGACCATTGATCAGGAGGCAACTGCTGTAAAGATACGGATTGGAGAAAATGATCAGCTTTTCAGGCTTAAGCGGGGGATGAAAGAAAGCTGCCCTCAGAGCAGTCTGTGGTTGGAAAGCAATGAAGAACTTACCATGTTTTATGCACTGGACTATATGAGTAAAGATATTTATTTTATTCCGGATCAGGAGGCATATGTATTTGCCGTTCTTAAGAAAGGGCAGCTGCATCTGCAGCAGGTTTTTGCTCCCGAAAAGGTGGATTTGGACCGGATTGCTGCAGCCTTTGGGAGAGAGGTAAAGAGTCTGGTTTTAGGGTTTTCTCCAATTGATAAGCAGGGTTTTACCTGCTCAAAGGTAAAAGACAGCGATACGGTACTGCATGTAAAGGGATCAGCGTTAGACATAGTTGAAGGGGATTGTTTACGGATTCCGGAACTGGCTCATACGTAACTATTTATAAATAAACGATTTGTTATAAATTTTAACCGGCTGCCATGAAAGAAATTGACGGTTTTACTCACTGGTGTTACAATTTCAGAATATAAGGAACGAAACTAGCAGGAGAAACCTATGGCAGCCGAACCAAATGAAACCGCCCAAGTGAATGAGATACAAAAGGAATATACCAGAATAGATAAAGACTGGCTCAGTCTTCATTATAAGATATCCATCGGAATGGTACTATTTGCCCTGGCAGTAGAATGCATTATGGGTCTCTTACTGGTGAATTCAGACATGCTGAATACAACCGTTCCCAGATTTGTTTTTAAATTTATACTGGCACCAAGCGGCGTGAATGGATTATGTGCAGTAATAGATCATATGGTGGTCAAATCAGAAAAAATTTCTCAGACCGCTAAGATTTATACAGTATCCATAATTAACACAGTTATCTGCTTTTCCCTGTTTACGGCCCACAGCGCATTCACTGTTACGTATTATGTGTTTGTGACAGCCATAATTTTAACCACAGTCTATGCAAGTTATCTGGTTACACTCTGTACTTCTGTCAGTGGACTGGCCTTACTGGTGATATCTGAGCTGTTTATTACCTGGGATGTGGATAAACCCTCAATTTTTCAAAGTACGCTCAGGCTGGGAAATTTTCTGATTGCATTGTTTATTATGTTTTCCGTATCCATGATCTGTATGGTGGTAATTCACTATGAAAAGCGGAAAAACCGGGCCAGTATCCGCATTGAAGAAGAACGGGTCACTTTGACAAAGCGGCTGAAGATGGACGAGCTGACGGGAATCTATAACCGGAAAGCACTCCATGATGCCATGAGAGATTTAGAAGACTGCAATCCCCAGGATAATTATATATTCGGGATCACGGATATTGATAAATTTAAAAACATCAATGACAGCTGGGGGCATCAGACCGGTGATAAATGCCTGATCGCTTTTGCCCAGCTGTTAAAAAACAACTGTATAAAGGCTAATGTATACCGGTATGGCGGGGATGAATTCTGTATCATTTTTCATCATACTGATATAAATGAGGCATATGAGACGGCGGTTTTAATTCAGGATCAGTTAAAGAAAGTTGAATTGAAGGAGCACCCGGAATTACAGATGACAGCCAGTTTTGGACTGGCACAGTATGGGAGCGGGATGAATGCCGCCAGATTGTTTATGAGTGCTGATCAGGCATTATATCAGGCTAAAATTACAAGGGATGCCATACGGATACATGAAAAAGAAATATAGCAAAAGATAAGGAAGGGAGGTAATTGGCATGTTTGATTTTTTAAAAAAGGAAAACACAAAACATCACAAGCCGAAGTTTGGACTTAAGGAATTGCTTCATTATGTGGGACCGGGGCTTTTGGTTACGGTCGGATTTATCGATCCTGGAAACTGGGCTTCCAATATTGCGGCAGGGTCGGATTATGGATACACGCTGCTTTGGATGGTCACTCTTTCTACCATTATGCTGATTATACTCCAGCACAATGTGGCACACCTTGGAATTGTAACAGGAGACTGCCTGGCAGAGGCAGCACACAAGCATTTAAGACCCTGGCTTTCGAAGCTTGTTTTATCAACTGCAGTTCTGGCAGCAGTATCTACCGCTATGGCGGAAATCCTTGGAGCGGCCATAGCACTTAATCTGCTGTTTCGGATTCCGGTAAAGCTGGCCTCTGTACTCATACTGGCTTTAATTTTATGGATGCTGTTTACCAATTCCTATCAGAAGTTGGAAAAATGGATCATTGGCTTTGTATCCATCATTGGTTTATCATTTATTTATGAACTTAGTGTGGTAAATGTAGACTGGAATCAGGCAGTAAGGGGTTGGACTACAATAGAGTTTCCCAAAGGTTCCATGCTGATTATTATGTCGGTGCTGGGGGCAGTGGTTATGCCTCATAATTTATTTCTCCATTCGGAAATTATTCAGAGCAGACAATGGAATTTAGAGGATGAATCCATTCAGAAACTTCAATTGAAATATGAATTTGCTGATACATTGCTATCCATGATAATCGGTTGGGCCATTAACAGCGCCATGATTATACTGGCTGCCACCACATTTTTCACGAAAGGCGAACATGTCTCAGAGCTGGGACAGGCCGCACAGATGTTAAAGCCACTGGTGGGACCCGGAGCAAGTATTATTTTTGCGGTTGCACTGCTGTTTTCGGGAATAGCATCTACTACCACTGCAGGTATGGCAGGAGGGTCCATATTTGCGGGAATGTTTGGGGAACCTTATGATCCCGATGATCCCCATACCAGGTTTGGAGTAACCTGGATTTTAGTGATTGCTGCGTTTATAATCTTCCTGATCCGTGATCCATTTAAGGGGCTGGTATACAGCCAGATGCTTTTAAGTGTGCAGCTTCCCATTACCGTATTTTTGCAGATTTATCTTACATCCTCAGAGCGTGTCATGGGTAAATATAAAAATGGACTTCGGGATAAGATTCTTCTTATTGCCATAGGCGTGATTTTGACGATTTTAAATATAATGCTTTTTATTGCTGCAGGAAAGGGCTGAATTTATGAAAAACCCATTAAGCTATCAGGTGACAGAATTTGATTGCGGACCCACTACATTACTGAATGCCATGAGTTTTCTTTTCCGCAGGGAGGAAATACCGCCTGATATTATCAAGCACATCATGTTATTTTGTCTTGACTCTTACAATACAAAAGGGGAATTCGGCAAAAATGGAACTTCTCAGATGGCGATGATGTTTATGAGCAACTGGTTTAACCAATTTGGAAAAGTAAAGAAGTTTCCCGTCCAAAGTGAATACTTAACCGGGAGCGATGTGTATCTGGGAGAAAACAGTAAAATAATTTACGGACTTCAGCAGGGTGGTGCTGTGGTCGCCAGAGTCATGTATGGCTGCTGGCATTATGTGCTGATAACAGGCTCCGATCAGGATTATGTTTATCTGTTTGATCCCTATTACAGGAAAAAGCCGTTTAAACAGAAAAATCTGGAGCTGATTACCGATATGCCATGCCTCAGAAACAGGAAGGTTCCCTGGGAATTGATGAATGGTACGGGAAAAGAGCCATATGCACTTGGCCCGGTGGAAACAAGGGAGGCGACCATCCTGTTTAATAGGGAAACCCAGAGAAAGCCGGCAGATACCATTGAGTATTTTATTTAGCAGAAACGGGGGGCTGTTGCAAAAATAGATGAATAATCTATTGGGGCAATAGCCCCATTTTTTAAAAAAACAGGATTACGGACTCCGAAGAGTCCGTAATCCTTGGTATAATTAATTATGCTAAGATGATTCTGTCCGCCTGCTGAGACAGCATAAGAAACTTTACCCTCTCACTCCATATGCTTATGAGTCAGCTCCAAGGGTAATAAAATTATCAACTATATTGCAAACTTCTTCTGTCCAAAATTCTGCGCCTCCATGATCTGCCCCTTCCAGTAAATACAGCCTGACATTTTTACCACAAGCCTTTAATTTCCGATAAAGACTGACACTTTGGGATACGTTGACAGTACGATCCTTTGTTCCATGGAATATGATAACCGGTGCTAGTTCAAGCTTATGTGTAATATAACACTCTACCGTTGCTTTTTCCCTAAGCTTCACACTTTCTCTTAAATTAATGTGTCCCATAACCATTCCCTCAGGGCTGTCCGGAAGATGATGATTTAAAGTTGATGGAAACCCATCTTCCTCCAACATATTGACAGCGCCATAATAATCCAGAATACCTTTTACTTCTGCAGATACACCTGGATAAAGCGTTGCATCCATTTCATCACCTTCTTTTACAATTCCGCAGAACATAGCCACCTGACCACCGGAGGAGGAGCCGCCAACAAATATATTGTCCTGATCGATATGATAATCACCTGCATGCATACGAATATACCGAATCGCATTTCTTGCATCCTGAACCTGCGCCGGAAATGCCGCAATACCCGAATGTCTGTATTGAACAACTGCAATCACATACCCTTTTGCCGCGAGTTTTCCAAGTAAGCTACAAGATCCATATACATCCTGTTCCATCCACGCAGACCCCTGCACATATACGATACAGGGATATATTTTGTCGGGTTCATTTCTAGTAAATGGTTTCAGAATTTGCAGATGTAATGAAATACCATTTACTTCTGCGTATTTTACATCATGATGATAAGATACCCCCATTTCATTCCCCGTTGTTTTTAACCGTACAGAATCTTCTATCTCCTCAGTAAAATCAGGGAATTCATCATAAGTCCACTTCTTTACTTCCATTTTAAACACACTCCTATCAATTATATAATAGATTTTTTATGCTTGTAGTTTTCATCATAAAAACTTCCATTCCTGATGCTATCGGTCATTCCTTTATAGGGTGCTTCATTAATAACATCATTATTGTCAATACCAGCATCTCCAATATAGGTAATTGTTGCAAATTCCGGGACAAGATATTTGGGATAAGTGTCGTACTTCTCTCTTGCCTCCAGCATAGTGTCTATATGTTCATTCTGATAAGTAACTGTAATTTCAGGATGCTCATGCACCCATTTAGGGAAGAAAATCATTCCATGCAGTTTTTTTTCATTTGGCATAAAATCCAGCGCTACATCTGTACCAGTAGGCTCTGTCCAAGTAATCTTAAATACGCCATCTGTCAGCTTTACAATGTTTGCTTCTTGATCAGTAACCCAACGTCCGGCTACCATTCCTCCATGAATTCTGTAATCAACAGTATGATCATTCTTTGCATACCATTCATATTCCCAACCATTATCATAAGTATAAATAAAATGTGTTCCTATAAAATCTGATAAATCTTTAAAAATTTTTTCTGACATCCATTTTTCCTCCATTATCATGTAATTATAAACATGTAATTAATTACATATTAAATTGCTAATATTTATGCTATACTAGAACAAATAAAATGTCAACCAGATTTTTGGAGGAGTGATATGGCACAAAAAAATTTATTAAAATACATTCTTTTAGGCTTGCTAGAAAACGAAAAAAAAACGGGTTATGATTTGAAAAAATTATTCGAAACAGAAATTGGTGAATTTTGGTCTGCAAAGCATAGCCAGATATACTTGGAACTAAAGCGCTTAGAAGAGCAGGGATATATTTCATCCGAAACTGGTTTATTTGGAAATAAGCTTGAAAAAACATATTATACCGTTACAGATAATGGACGAAAGGTACTAAATGAATGGGAGGAAACCCCTACCGGAGAACTTCCGATTAACAAGGATGAATTCATTCTAAAATTATATTTTATTCACGATAAAAATGACAAACGCATTCAAGAAATGCTGTCTGAGCAATATAGATTACATGTTTCAAAACTATCCCATTTAAAAAAGAGAAAGAATCTACTATTCAAGGATGAGATATCGCGTTCTAAAAACTACGGTCATTTTTTAATACTTGACCTTGCCATTCGAAGAGAGAAAGAATATATTGGCTGGATAAAACAATATTTGCACTAATCCTGTAAACGGTAAAATATTCTCTTCTGGCAAATCAGCCGCTACGCTCTTTTTTGTTTTCCCTTATTGATAAATATGATATGATAAAGCTATATTTGGATTACTTTTCCAGTGAAAGAAGTCAGTCAGGAGGAATTGGGATGAAATTTCCGGGAACAGTTGTTTTGGAAACAGAGAGGTTGGTAATACGTCCATTTTGCGGAGCGGATGCCCATGATATGTTTTATAACTGGGCAAATAACAGTCATGTTACAAGATTTTTAACCTGGCCGATTCATAAGTCAGCAGCGGATTCAGAGGAGATCATTAACGCATGGGTGAAGGATTATGAAAATCCTAAAAATTTCAACTGGTGCATTGAATGGAAGGAGAATCATCAGGCCATTGGCAGTATTGGGGTGGTACGCATGAATGAAGAGATTGAAGAGGCAGAAATCGGATACTGCATTGGAGAAGAATATTGGAAAAAAGGTATTATGACGGAAGCTTTAAAGGCAGTGATGAAATTTCTGTTTGAAGAAGCGGGCTTTAACCGGGTTTGTGCAAGACATGATACCAATAATCCTAATTCCGGCAGAGTTATGAAAGCAGCCGGAATGCTGTATGAGGGAACTATGCGTCAGGCAGGTAAGAACAATACGGGAATCTGTGATTACACATTACATGCAATCACAAAAGACCTATATTTCAATCATTCGTTGTAATTAGGAGTTTACTGGAATAGTGAGAAAGAAAAAAGGAATGATAATAGATTATGTGGTACAGAACAGAAAGCATACATGCGGGAGGTAATTTATGCAGACATTTAAAGAACTTTACGAGCGTACGGTAAGTGAGGCACTGTCAGGAAATTTTAGTCCGGAGGAAACAGAAAACGGCAATACTTATGATCCCTATCATCTGGACTGCCTGCTGAATCCCGAAAAGCATCCAATTGTTATTCGTACAGGTGACTGCGACTGTGGAGAAGGAGAACAAAAGGAATGTATTAAAAGATGCCCGTTTGGAGCGCTTAAGGCTGAGAAAGATGGAATAGTGGTAGAACCGGAATTATGTCTGGGCTGCGAAAAATGTATTGACGGCTGTGTCAGAGAAAAGCTGGCAGCCAGTACCGATATCATTCCTGCCCTCAAAGCAGTAAAGAGCGCAGAGGGTCCTGTTTATGCGATGATAGCTCCGGCATTTTTAGGACAGTTTTCCAGTGATGTTACCCCGGGAAAGCTTAGAAGCGCATTAAAAGAAGTGGGATTTGACGGAATGCTTGAAGTTGCCTTATTTGCGGATATCCTGACGTTAAAAGAAGCTTTGGAATTTGATAAAAACATTAAGGGCAGCGGAGACTATCAGCTGACCAGCTGCTGCTGTCCCATGTGGATCGGTATGATCCGCAAGGTTTATCATCAGCTTGTTCCCCACGTACCTGGTTCCGTATCTCCCATGGTTGCCTGTGCCAAAGTGGTAAAGGCACTTCACCCAGATGCGCTGACTGTATTTATTGGTCCCTGTCTTGCAAAAAAGGCTGAGGCAAGGGAAAAGGATTTAGCTGGTGCAGTGGATTATGTTCTTACGTTCCAGGAAGTAAAAAATATTTTTGACGCTATGGGAATTGATCCCGCAGTGATGGAAGAAAGTGAAAAGGACCATTCCTCCAAAGCTGGCCGCATCTATGCAAGAAAGGGCGGAGTAAGCGAAGCAGTGGAAAATACCGTGAGGGCAATCAGCCCTCAGAAGGAAATTGAAATCCGCACCAAGCAGGCGGATGGAGTTCCTGCCTGCAAAAAGATGATTCAGGATATTATGGATGGAAAGATTGATGCCAACTTCTATGAAGGAATGGGCTGTGTGGGCGGCTGCGTAGGCGGTCCAAGATCGATTCTGGGGAAAGAGGAAGGAACTGAACTGGTTAACGAATATGGAGAAAAGGCAACCTATCAGCATCCGGCTGAAAATCCCTATGTGATTGAGCTGCTTCACCGTTTAAATCTTGATACGATCGAAAGCCTTTTAGAGGAGACGGATTTATTTAGCCGTAACATAACTTGATATGGGAAAATGCTCATGAGATCATAGATTCCCATGTGCATATGGGGATCTATGGTTCTTATGAAATCAGATTAGAAGATCTTGTAAAAGAGATGGACCAATTCGGTGTGGATCAGGCGGTAATTTCAGATATCGGTCTCAATTCCCTTGATGAACAGGGAATTGAGAGATATCCGGATATGGATACCATCGTTTTAAACAGCCGTTCCCTTAAGAGTATAAACGCATATGAAGACAGGTTTTTATTGCTTTTCTGGATTCGTCCTCTTTTTGATCGGAATGAGGAACAGTTGAACCGTTTCCTGTGTGAAAACAGAGAGCGGATCGGAGGGCTAAAGGTTCACCCTAAAACAGCAGGCGTTCCTTTTTCCTGCGCTGATTACAGACCATACATTGAGATCTGCAGAAGGCAGAACATGCCGTTTTGTATTCATACTCAGGGAGATGGGTACAGCAATATGGAGTATGTGTATGAAGCTGCTGTAAAAAATCCAGATGTCAAATTTGTAGCTGTTCATATGGATTTAGGCGGTGACAGAGAACGTGCCAGTGAATTTATTGCAAGCTGCCCAAATCTTTATGGGGATACCACTCTTGTTTCCAAAGAAGAGATGATAAAGGCCATTAAAAAATGCGGACCGGAAAAAATCCTGTTTGGTACGGATGCATTGGTATTTGGCAGAGACAGCTATAAACGATATGATGGCTTTTATGATGCAGTTATTGAAACATTCGGCAGAGCTGTAGCGGAGAAGGTGTTTTATAAAAATGCCAGAAAGTTATTTTGGAAGGAGTAGTATGAATCCGGATTCGATTTATCCAAGAAAGCATGACAGAGAAACGGTATATTTAAAGAATGTGGTAAAAGATCCTGCAATGGAAATTGGGGACTATACCATATATAATGACTATGTAAATGATCCAGTAGATTTTGAAAAAAACAACGTACTTTATCATTATCCGGTTAATAGAGAACGTCTGATAATTGGCAGGTACTGCTCCATTGCGTGTGGAGCGAAATTTATATTTACTTCTGCCAATCATACCCAGAGGTCGTTGTCTTCCTACCCGTTTGGAATCTTTTTTGATGAGTGGGATCTTCCTGTGGAGCGGATTGCTGATACGTGGGATAACAAAGGGGATATTGTCATTGGTAACGACGTCTGGATTGGTTATGAGGCGGTTATTATGCAGGGGGTACATATTGGTGATGGGGCAGTGATCGGGACCAGAGCGGTTGTAACAAAGGATGTGGAACCTTATTCAATTGTAGGTGGAGTTCCTGCAAAAACAATTCGTCTCCGCTTTGAGAAACCAGTAGTTGACGCACTGCTTTCATTAAATTGGTGGGATTGGAAGGAAGAGAAAGTAAAACGGAATGTGGAAGCAATTACTTCTGGTAATGTAAGAAAGCTGCTGGAGGAAAATAAGTAATAATTTCAGGAGTGAAGTTTGAGGAGGGGTTGAATAATGAGAACGGAAAAAGAAATGTTTGATCTGATTCTTGGTACAGCTCAGGCTGATGACCGAATCAGAGGAGTTTACATGGGCGGGTCCAGAACAAATCCAAATGCAGTGCGGGATCTGTTTCAGGATTATGATGTAGTTTACATAGTAAAAGAGACGGAATCTTTTATCAAAGATACGCCATGGATCGACCGGTTTGGAGAGCGGCTTTTTATGCAGTATCCAGATGAAAACCCGGCTTATCCCCATAAGAAGGACGTAAGCTATGGGTGGTTAATGCAGTTTTCAGACGGGAACAGACTGGATCTTACTGTGGCGACCAAGGATTATGCATTAAAAGATATCTATGCCGACCGTCTCTGCAAAATTCTATTGGACAAAGATAACATGTTACCTGTAATTCCCGAATCATCAGACCAAAGCCATTGGGTGATAAAGCCCTCGCAAACAGAGTTTTTATGTACCTGTAATGAATTCTGGTGGTGTCTTGATAACGTAGCCAAGGGATTGTGGAGAAATGAGATTCCATATGTGCAGGATATGCTCAATCATTACATACGGCCCCAGCTGGTGACACTGTTATCCTGGAAGATTGGAATTGTAACCGGTTTTTCATGCAGCATCGGAAAAGCAGGTAAGGATATGCACCGGTGGCTGTCAGAGGGAGAATGGGAGAGATTTTTAAAGACATATGCAGATGCAGAGGCAGAACATATCTGGGAAGCAGTAGAAATAATGTGCAGCCTGTTTCATGAGACGGCAGGATTTGTATCAGATGAGTCAGGCTTTTACTATGACAGGACGGAGGCGTCTAACTGTATGGGATATTTAAATCATGTCAGAAAACTTCCCGCGGATGCAGAACAAGTTTATGAATCATCTTGATTATAACTTGCCTTTCCCCTTTTAACAGTGCTAAAATAACAAGGGATATGTACAAAGGAACAGAAACAAGTGACAGGAAAGGATCAACGTATGGCGACAGGCAAAATGAATCAGCTGGTAGTGATGGTCAATTTATGCAGCAGTGTAGTGGAAGGGATCGAGCATCTGATTACTTCTCAGGGAAATGAC
>Ga0316600_10000783_pt1 | contig 14845 bp, 8 predicted proteins | sample OWC_soil_day5_CT_FD_207652 | JGI IMG/M metagenome (GOLD analysis project Ga0316600, IMG submission 207652) | Wetland soil microbial communities from Old Woman Creek delta, Ohio, United States - OWC_soil_day5_CT | ecosystem: Environmental > Terrestrial > Soil > Wetlands | place: USA: Ohio... | reverse complement strand
CTTGCTCGGCAATAGAGGGGGAAGATGCATGCGGCTGTGTCAAATGCTCGGGCATGATCCGGTCGCCATCGCACAGAATCGCTGCCCGCTCCAGCAGATTGCGCAATTCACGCACATTGCCAGGATAGGGATGGCTCATCAGTTGTTCCATGGCGGCGGGTGAGATGGAAAGCCTGCGGTCTGGAACGACGCGTGCGAGCAGCGTACTGGCAAGGAGGGGAATGTCTTCCATGCGTTCCCGAAGGGGCGGCACGAGGATGGGGAAGATATTCAGCCGGTAGTAGAGGTCGGCCCGAAAACGGCCTTCCTTGACCATGTTGTGCAGATCGCGATGCGTCGCCGAAATGACCCGGATATTGGCCGTTTTCAGTTCGGTCGAACCGACGCGCCGGAAAGTGCCGGTTTCCAGCAGACGCAGCAGCTTGACCTGCATTGAAAGGGGAATCTCGCCGACCTCGTCAAGAAACAACGTGCCGCCGCCCGCTTCCTCGACTAGACCCTTCTTGCGCGAAACCGCCCCCGTAAAGGCGCCCCGCTCGTGGCCGAACAATTCGCTTTCGAACAGGGTCTCCGGTATCCCGGAGCAGTCGACTGCGATAAAGGGTGCCGAAGAGCGGCGGCTGGCTTGGTGTATGGCCTGGGCCGCCAGTTCCTTCCCCGTGCCGGATTCGCCATTCAGCAAGACAACCGATTCGGATGGGGCGACACGGGCTGCCAGCGCCATCATTCGTTGAAATGCCGGGGACTTGCCGACCAGATCCTTGCCCACGGACAATTTCGGAACGTTAATCGGTTCCATCTTCTCCACGAAACAGACGATTTCGCCATCCTTGTCCTGTATGGGCGTCAGCTCGATGCTGACATACTCTTTCCCGTACGGCGTATGGTGAAGGTGGACATCCCGTTCGCGCTTGCCGCTGATCCGACTGCGGGCCATGGGGCACGTTTCGCCCGACTGGTCGCATGGCGAGTCGTAGCAATGCGAGACTTCATAGCAGGTTCGTCCGATCACCGTCGAATCGGTTCTTGCATATTCCCTGAAAGCAGCGTTGGTGGAAAGTATGCGGTATTTCCGGTCGAACAGAAGATGCGGTTCGGTTTGCGCTTCCAGAAAGGAAGTCAGTTCGGCAAGGGCTTTCATGGCATTTGATTATTCTTGTTTTTAAGAAATCCGCTTGATACTACTAACGCTGCCAAATTTCGTCAAGATACTGCCAATTAACTGCCAAAAAGAGTATTTTGGCAGATTGTGATTTTATGAGATGGATTAAATTAGATATTTAAGATAATGATTTTTAATGGATTATTTGATGCATAATGTAGTGGGCATAAATCTTGGATATATTCATGCTGGCATGGCACCATCTTTTGACTGCATTACCCTTTTGTTTGTACCAATCAGTTTTCGGACTCAGAATATCCGTGCCAGAAAGCGCGTGAGGGGATTTCAAAATCGGTTGCGGATCGACGCGAAGTTCGTCGGCAAGATTAACAATCGCCTGACTGTTTTTTGATTTGAATCAATTGCTTATTGAAAGGCGTCAACCAGACAAAGCATTTTGGAATCGCGTGTGTGCCAGCTTGCTTTCAAGTGACGGAATGCACGGTTCGTCTCATAGGGGAATCATCCTTGTTCGGCTCAAATAAAAAACGCTGAAACTTTGAATGGAGTCCTCCTGTCCAACTTCTCTCTTTTTTACCATGTGGAAAGAGAGAGGAAGATTTTTCTCGTCCAAACGAAAAAAACTGGCTGAAAAGGCGAAAATCAGTATTGATTAATCATGATTATTGTTTAAAATACTGATGCTTCAAAGCTGGCTGGCCTTGCTTCATCTTGATCACATGAAGAGTTAGTGGGTTTCATCTTGATCAGATGGGGCTTTGAGGCTAATAGCTATCTCTATCTCGCCTTTGCAAGGCGAATTTCTTATGCTGAGCAGAGCCAGTTTTGGTCATGCTTCAGGTAAAACCCTAGTCAAAAGGAATTTTGAAATTATGTCGACTAAAGCATTAGAAGGAATCAAGGTATTGGACTTTACACACGTCCAAGCCGGTCCTGCATGTACGCAATTGCTGGGCCAGATGGGCGCAGAAGTCCTCAAATGCGAAATGCCCGGTTCGGGCGATTCCACGCGTAACTGGCTGCAAGACGTTGAAGGCGCAGATTCACTGTACTTCACGATGTTCAACGGCAACAAGCGCTCGCTGTGCCTGAATGCCAGAACCGCTGAAGGCAAGGACATCCTGACCCGCCTGATCAAGCAAAGCGACGTTATGGTCGAAAACTTTGCTCCGGGCGCACTGGACCGTATGGGCTTTTCCTGGGAAAACATCCAGAAGCTGAACCCTGGGATCATCCTGGCTTCGGTCAAGGGCTATGCTGAAGGCCACGCCAACGAATCGTACAAAGTATACGAAAACGTTGCACAGTGCACGGGCGGCGCTACGTCCACCACCGGTTTCTGGGATGGCCCGCCGACCGTTTCGGGCGCTGCTCTGGGTGACTCCAACTCTGGTATGCACCTCTGCATCGGCATTCTGGCTGCGCTGGAATACCGTCACCGCACCGGCCGTGGCCAGAAGGTCGCCGTTGCTATGCAAGACGCCGTTCTGAACCTCTGCCGCGTCAAGCTGCGCGACCAGCAACGTCTGGAACGCACCGGCCGCCTGGATGAGTATCCGCAAGGCGAACTGAAGCTCCCGATTGGTGATTCCACCCCTCGTGGCGGTAACGCTGGCGGCGGCGGACAACCGGGCTGGATCCTGAAGTGCAAGGGTTGGGAAACCGACGGCAACGCCTACGTTTACTTCACGGTTCAGGCTTCCGCATGGGGCAAGATCTGCGACATGATCAAGAAGCCGGAATGGAAGGACGACCCGAACTACAACACGTTCGAAGCTCGTCGCGACAAGTTCTTCCAGGTCATCAAGACCATCGAAGCTTTCTCCGTAACCATGGACAAGCACGAGTTCACCAAGTGGGCTGCCGAATACGACATCCCCTGCGGTCCGGTCAACTCGTTCAAGGAACTGGCATACGATCCGTCGCTGCGTAAAGTCAAGACCATCGTTGAAGTGGATCACCCGGTCCGCGGCAAGTACCTGACGATCGGCAGCCCGATCAAGTTCTCCGAGTCCGATGTCGAAGTTACTCGTGCTCCGCTGCTCGGCGAACACAGCGAGGAAGTCCTGAAGTCCTTGGGCTACAGCGCTGACGAAATCAAGAACATGATTGCTAACGGTACGACTGCTACCGCCAAGGCATAAGCTCCTTGATTGAAGTATAGAAATGGCGCCCCTCGGGGCGCCATTTTTTTGAGTTGGTGGATCAGAACAGGAGCGACGTCGACCGGCAGCCTTGCCTACGCTTCAACGACCACGAAATATTGCGTATCGTCGGTCTGAACAAGAAAAAGGTAGCTTTTCCTGTTCCTGTCCCGTTTAGCTTGCCATTTCAGGATGCGGAAGTAGTGCTGTATGTGAAGCAATCTGATGCGATCTTTTCTGGCATTTCTCCAGTAAACGGGTCTCGTAGTCATCGATTCCTCCCTTGATGTGATTGCCGCACGATTCGATTATTTCGCTTTTTGGAACCGTCGTCTTGCGAAATATCTCCGCCTCGTCAGTATGTCGTCCTGGCTGTTGTCAGTCCTCCTTCATTAGGTGAACATAAAAACGTTCGAGCGTTGCGCGTCGGTCTGCTGACGGTTCAGCGCCTTCCTCTTACGTTGCCTCCATCCGAACCGCCACCTCTTGGCGATCCTCTTCCCCACCCGTCATGGCCGCCGCTATGCCCTCCATAGTAGAAAAAGCTGCCGAAAAAGGGGTAGCTGTAATAGTAGGGGTAGTAATAGGGGTAATAGTAAGGCGCCGGGCCATAGTAGTAAGGCCCGTATCCAGGGGGTGCTGTGTACGGATAGTAGGGGCCGTCGGCCGGGTAGGCAACATAACCCGGATCGTAGTAAGTGGCGCATCCTCCCAGCGTGGCCGCGGCAATAAAGGCCGGGAGAATTCGCTTCATCGCTTTCGTATGAAATGTCTTCATGGCTGACTCCAAGGCGATTCCGAATACCGTTCGAATCGATATCCGCGAAACGGATATCTGCAAATTAGATAGAAACGGGCGGCAATAGGTTCGCCTGGCGGCGCTTCACGCACAGGATGCGCGGAAACGGGGGTTATCTACCGGGAGGAGCGAGCATGGTCGAGCGGTCTTCCGCTTCGCGCAGCCGGTCTATCAGGCCGGAGCGCCTTCGTGTTATCGTCACTATCGCCTGTTCCAGCACATCGCGGCTGCCTGCCAGGGTCATCCTGCGGCGCGAACGGGTCACGGCTGTATAAAGCAATTCCCTGGTGACGGCAAAGCCAGGCCGTGCGGGAAGGAGGAGCAGCACGGAATCGAATTCGGAGCCTTGCGACTTGTGGACCGTCATGGCAAAAGCGGTTTCATGCTCCGAAAGACGCGCCGGCGGGATGGGGCGGAAGCCCGCCTCGTCAGGGAAATAGACCATCAGCCTTCCGGATTCATCCGGCATGGCGATCCCGATATCGCCATTGAAGAGTTTCAGCGCGTAATCGTTGCGCGTCATCATCACGGGCCTGCCGGAATACCACTCCGAATGTGGATCGCGGTCGCCGAGCGAACCGATGGCTTGTCGGAAAGCGCGGGAAACATGACGGTTGATTTCGTTTACGCCGCGAGCCCCTTCGCGAACGGCACAAAGGATGCGAAAACGATCGAATGCGGCAAACAGCGATTCCGGGGCAGGTCTGCCGCCTTTCAGCAGGGAAACATAATTGGCGTATCCGTCCAGCATGCGTTGCAGCGTTCCCGGTTCCGGCGTTTTTCCGCTGTCGTCGATCCAGTCCAGGTCCGCATCCTTTCCATCATGCAGCCACGAGACAGCTTGTGCGGCTCGGCCATGATTGATATCGGATGCCAGCCTGCCAATGCCGGAGTCTGCAGCAAAGCGGTAGCTCCTTGTCAGCCAAACCACGCTGTCATGGAGCGAGTTGTGCTGAACCGGAGCGGGTGGCGCAATCCGTGAAGAGGCAACGCCTGTCAGGCGCGAGAGTGCGGCGATGCATTCGGGGCTCAGCGTCGGATCGGCACTGATTTCGGAGAATACCGCGCCTGCCTCCACGGCTGAAAGCTGGTCCTTGTCGCCCAGCAGAATGATGCGTGCGCTTGCGGGAACGGCGTCGAACAGGCTGGTTGCCAGCGATATATCCAGCATGGACGCCTCATCGACAACGAGCGCATCCAGGGGAAGCGGATTGCCCGCATGATGCCGGAAGACGCCCGTGTCCGGCATCATGCCCAGCAGACGATGGATCGTGAACGATTCGGTGGGTAAAAGCGATTGCAGGCGTTCCGGCAGGTGGACGGAACGGGAACGGATGGCGTCGAGCATGCGCGCTGCGGCCTTGCCCGTCGGCGCGGCGAGTGCGATCCGGGTGCGCGGCTCCTGTTCCAGAAGGCAGGCGAGCAGGTTGGCGACCGTGGTCGTTTTCCCGGTGCCGGGTCCTCCGCTGATGATGGTCAGCCGCCTCTGGAGCGCGAGCGCGGCAGCGATTTTTTGCCAGTCCGCTTCGTCTTCAGGTCCGGATGGTCCGAACAGCGAATTCAGGCTGGCCGACAAGGATTCATTCACGTCGGTTGCGCATCTTGCTTCCTTCAGGCGGCTTGCCAGGCGCTTTTCATGGTCGAAATAACGATGCAGGTAGACCCGCCCTTCGTTATCCACCACGAGCGGCAGGTTGCCGGGCGCATCGCTCGTCCCTACCACGTTCGACTCCAGCAGAAGATGGCGCAGCTCCGACGTGGATTTTCTCCCATAGGCAGAGGAAAGGTCCGTCAGTGCGATGCAGACATCACCTTCCGATGCGCCCATGCTTGCCAGCCAGGCGGTCCGGCGCAGCAGATCAAGCGACTTATCCGGCGCGCCCGTTTCCTTCGCCCAGGCCACGGCATGCTCTGCAAAGGCATTGGCAAGGTATTGCGCAGGCGTTTCGATAAGGCTGTCTGTCAGCATGGTTTTCAGGTCGACAAGTGGAGGATGGAGCCGGATTGGCGATCATCTTCAGCGTGAGGACGCACGGGGGGCGCGGCCGTGCCTTCGCGCAGGAATGAATCGATCCGTTCGATGACGGATTTGCCGGGCCTGTGGAAATACACGCCGCTGGCTTTTCCATCAGGTGTTTTCCATTCGGGACGAACCCCGCGGACGAACAGGTATAGCACGCCGCCGAAGTGGCTGTCGTAATCGTAGTTGGCCACGCGCTGTGCCAGAAACCGATTCAGGCTAACCGTATAGAGCAGGTACTGCAGATGGTACCCGTGCCCCGCCATGGCGCTTTCAACGTGTTTCTCGTCATAGTCGGAACAGGAATAGCCCAGATGATTCGATTTCCAGTCCAGAATGTAATAGCGGCCTCCGTACTCGAAAACCAGATCGATGAAGCCTTTCAGATAGCCTTGCAGTCCGGCGAAAGTCAGGCGGGGCACATCGTATCCCAGCGAGTGGAGCAGGCGATTCATCGGTTCCGGGGCGATTTCGGCGGATGGAAGGTAAAACTCCAGTTCGGTCAGCCTGCTGGAGAGGTCGACCTGGTTCAGTAGGATGCCGCCGGGCAGGGGTGTGCGCGTCACGTCTTTCATCATTCGCAGGATCATGGACGTAAGGCGCGCTTTTCTGTCTGCTTCATCCATGTTCCGGAGTCCGGATGTGTTTTGCGGATGCCGGAGCAGCGCCTTCATGATGGCATCGTCCCAGGATGATGGATTGACAAAATCGGCATTTTCAAAGGCGGCGTGCAGGCAGTCGCCCGCCGCCGGGCCTCGGGGGAAAAGCAGGATATCATCCGGGCCCGGTTCGACCGGATCGGTTTCAGGCTGCATGTGCATTTCCGGGAAGCGTGCATCGTGGTCGTTGGCGGCCGCCTCGCTTTGCGCTCCCACGACCAGGCCGCTGAAGCTGCCGATCTTCCAGTTTGCCGGAATGAATGGCGGTACTGGGGCAATGCGGAATTCCTGGTATTCCTCCTCTTGCCGGAAAACAAGCGGACCGGAACAGGGCGGCAGCGGCATCAGGCCGATGCTGGCGGGGCATTTTTCCTGCAGTGCATGCCAGTTTCGCTCGACATCGCCGGGATCGCGCTTGCTGTCCTTCCACTCTTGCGGATCGTTTTGCGCGTCTGATACGAGCCAGTTCAGCAGGCTGTGCGTGCTTTCCGACGATGACAGGTTTTTTCCGTGCCGCCTCGAGTAGCATCCCGCTATCAGATAGCAGCGGTAGACCGGGCGCGTCAGGGCGACATACATCAGGCGCAGCGTTTCGGCCGCTTCCTCGCGAGAGGCGCGCTGCCCGATTTCCCCGGTCTCGTCTTCGGACAAGAGCCGGAAGTCGATGACGGCCCTGCCTTGCTCGTCATGATACTCGTATCCGGGGCCGTCTCTTCTGCTCGTCCGGTAGCCGTCCCAGAGAAACGGGCAGAAAACGACCGGATATTCGAGCCCCTTCGACTTGTGAATGGTGACGATCTGCACCAGGTTGCGGTCCGAATCCAGGCGAAGTTGCGTCTCTTCTCCCTGGTTTTCATCGCTGCGGCGCGCTTGCAGCCATCGCAGCAGCGATTCGGGTGAATCATGCATGGCGGCTGCCTGATGAAGCAGTTCTCCCAGATGAAACAGGTTGGTCAGCCTGCGTTCGCCATCAGTACGGGCCAGCATTCGTGCGATAACGCCTTCACCGGTCAGCAGACGCCGGAACAGGAAGCCGATGCCGCGCTGGAGCCAAAGCATCCGATAATCGGAAAAACGCTCGATATAGTCGGCCATGCCGTCATCGGACAGCGCTATCCGGGATGCGTCGCACCCGATCATTTCCGTCACCAGAGCCGTCCGCAGCAAACCTTCCCTGGAAGGCGTCAGGATGGCGGACAGCACCCGCTCGAGTTCTTCCGCATCGGAAGTCAAGAACACGCTTTGCTGCGACAATTCGACGCTGCCGATCTGGCGCATGCTCAGTGCCTGTCGGATCGATGCTCCTTGCGTATGACTGCGGACCAGCACGGCGATGTCGCTTGCCTGCAGCGGCCGTCCGTCGATGGTGATTTCGCCGTTTTTCGATGCCGTCAGCAGCCTCGCTATTTCGTTCGCCGCCGCATTCGCCGCAGTCTGTTTGGCCTCGCCGCGTTCGATCGGTATTCCGTCATCGTTTTTCGGCAACAGCCAGACCTGAAGATCGCTCCGCGTTTCGGATCGGTCGACGAAAAGCCTGCGCGGCTTGCTGCCGGGTTCAACCGTCACGTATTTCAATTGGTCCAGCATGAATGCGTTCGGATTGACCGAGAAAAGCGTGTTCATCGCATCGATCAGTCCTTCCGACGAACGCTGGTTTTGCATCAGGGTATGGCTGGCCGTCGTCAGACCGCGCACGTCCAGATAGGAATTGAGGTCGGCGTTGCGGAAGCTGTAGATGGCCTGTTTCGGGTCCCCAACAAAGAAAACCTGGTTCTGCGTTCCGCGGTATATTTTCCTGAAGATCGACAGTTGCATCGGATCGGTGTCCTGGAATTCGTCGATCAGGGCGGCCGGGAATCGCTGCAGGATGGAGTCCGCCAGTTCTTGGTTTCCGTCGCTTTCCAGTGCGGCATACAGGTTGTAGAGGATGTCGTTGTAAGAGACGATTCGCCTTTCGCGCTTCCGCTCGCGGATTGTCTCGTTCTCCTGCAGCAGGTTCCTGATCAGCTTCAGGTAGGCCAGTTCCAGTTCACGCTCCGCTTCGTCTCGCAGTGTAAAGACAGTGTCGGTCAGATCGAAGAAGGCATGGACCGGCGGTTGGTTGCCCTTGTAGGTACGCCGTCCGATCGTTTCCGTGCGCAATAGCTCGCACTCCTTGACGACCGGAGCCAGCGGATCGCCGCCAAGAAAGTAAGCGTCGAAGCCGGAGGCTGCGCCCGCAATGGATTCGGCGTGATAGTTTCTCGCATGGATAACCTTGTTTCCGGCCGCCCGACCGAGCAGATCGACGACCGAATTCCGGTGCTCTCGCCAGCAGGCATGGGCGGCACCGAAGGCGGCGGCAAGCTGTGTCATGTCGGGACCGGAGCAGTGGTCGATCCCGTCGGGCCATATCCTTTCCGACAGTGGCCTCGATATCGCTCGCCGCAGAATGGAAGCAAGCTTTTCCGGCGAAAGTTTTTTCCGGATGAGCCAGGCGGCCAGTTCGGCATTCGCGGTATTTCCGGCAATATGGCGACGCCAGAAGTCGTGCACGACTTCGGTAACGATTTCGGTATCGTCAGGCACCAGTTCGAGCGAAAAGGCGTGCCCCGAACTGAAAGCGCTGTCCGCCAGCGCACGCTGGCAGAAGCCGTGTATGGTGAAAATCGATGCCTCGTCGAAGGCCTGCAGGGCATGGTCGAGCTGTAGCGCCATGCTGTGGCGGTCCATGCCGGGCTTCATTTCCAGCATGGCGACCATGCGCTCGATGAACGGATCGGCGGCAACCTGTTCCGCGCCGTTCAGGAATGCCAGCGTATCGACGATCCGGGAGCGGATGCGATCGCGGAGTTCCGCCGTTGCCGCATTGGTGAACGTGACAACGAGGATCTGCCGTACGTCGAACTGGCGTTCCAGCAACAGGCGCAGGTAAAGCCCGCAAATGTTCCACGTTTTGCCTGTCCCGGCGGACGCCTCGATCAGGTTGATGCCGTCCAGACTGCAGTCGAGGACGTCGAAGCTGGTGCCGCTCATTTCAGCCTCCCGTCATCGATGACCTGCTGCAACGGTTCAAACAGGGTCCGGGCACAGTGGATGAACTCGCTGTCGAGCGGATTGGCCGTTCCCCGCAGTGCGAGGCGGTAGGATGGGTCGTCGCCCTCGCCGGGGCTTTTCCAGCGTTCGCCCGCCTTTTTCGGGTTGTTTCCGCTGGTTGCATAAGCCCATGCCGAACGCGGAAAGAAATGCAGCGGCTTCTGCAGTCCGTCCCGGTACAGGCGGAGGAGTTCACTCAGATGCTCGTAGGCGTTCGGGCAGGGGCGAAGGCGGAAGCACCCGTCGCGGGAATGCCATGCCGTGCATTTTTGGGCGCTATCCAGCGAGAGGGCATTCAGGAACAGGTGCTCGATCCATCCGGAAAGGTAGTCGACGGCCCTAGTCTCGTCGTAACGGTGGCGCACCAGTCCCGAAGCACGCAGGTCGCCGAAGGAGCCTCTCAGCGTCCAGGCTTGCCCGTCCAGCATGAAACCGAGGGTTTCTTCATGAGGAGGCAGCAATGGCTCGCGACAGTCGGCGGCGAGATTGTCAGCAAACGACGCGAGCGATGCCAATTCCTGCTCCAGCATGAGCGTGCCGACGGCCCCTCCCGGAAAGTCGGTGCCGGCCGAGGCGCAGGCGCGTATCTCGTCCATGCCGCGTCCTTCAAGAAACAGAGGCAGCAGCCTGTCGGCCAGCCTGGTGCGCATGCGCCAGTCGGGCAGGAATGGCTCATGCTGGGGCAGCTCTTCGTAATCGCCTTGGAAAGCCATGCCCATGCGCTGGCAGAGAAGATAGCGGCAGGGATTGCGGAAAAAGCGAATCAGTTGATCCAGGTTGACGTCATGCCATTCGGGGCCGGGTGCTGGCAGCGGCTCGCGGAAGAAAGGCTGGCCTGCTTCCAGCATTTCGGCGCCATCGGATTCGTCATCGTCTTCCGGTTCGTTCGCCGGGAGGGGAATTCGGGGCAGCCCGGAGGGGGCGGGATTTTGCCTTGTTGCCAGCGCAATGCAGTATTCCTCGTTGCAACTGGCGAGGCGCGGGTCGGCGCTCCCGTCGAAATAGATTGACGAAAAGGGCTGCAGCGGATGCTCGACAACCAGTCTGCCGCGCGCGATGGCGACAGATGCCGCGCTCGTGTCATGCGCGATGGCAGGGGAGACATAATCGAGCAGTTCGGAGACCAGCACCGAAGGGGGGCGCACGCTGTTGTCGCGTACGCTGCGACCGGTGTAACTCAGGTACAGGCGCTCCCGCGCCGAAAGCAGGATGTCGAGGAACAGGTTTCGCTCGTCATGCCGGCGCTGGCGGTCGCCGCGGCGCGGGAAGAGCGCAATCAGGTCGAATTCGGTCGGTTTGTCGGCGGTCGGAAAACTTCCATCCTCCAAGCCGATGGCGCACAGGATACGGTAGGGCAGATTGCGCAGGCTGCTCATGGAAGAGAACGTCACCGAGCCGGAAGGCACTCCCCCGCGTGAGGGATCGTCGAGAGCGTCGGCAAGAGCGACGCGAATGACGCCGAGACTGACCGGGTGCTCGCCGCAGCCGTGTTCCATGTTTTCCTGTAGTTGCCGGATACGGTCGAGCACTTCCCTGCGATCATCTATCTGGTCGTTCTCCGGTTTCATGAAGGTGTCGATCGCCGCTGTCAGGACCGGCAGCCACTGGCTTGCTGGCATTGGCCGGGAAAGGGATGACCGCAGGCTTTGCAGCTGCTGCATGAAGTGCCACAGGCATCCCAACGCGGCGGCAGCCTTGCCTTCGGCATTGCCTGCGGGTATGCGGCCGTTGAACGGCTCGCCGCTGGATGCGGGGAACGCATATCCCATGAAAAGGCGGTGCAATCCGTCCTCAAAGCTGTGGGCATCTCCGCAGGGAAGGCCGAATTCTTCCCGGTGGGTTCCGTTCAGTCCCCAGCATATGCCCGATTCGGCCAGCCACGTGTGGATCGCTTCCAGACCGTCCGCCAGGAAGAAGCGGCTGGCGATGACAGGCTGGCGAAGCAGGCTGATGACCGAGTCGGCTGTAAAGCGTGAAGAGACGATGCCCAGCAGATCGAGCAGGGCCCTGGCGACCGGATTGACCTGGCTTTGCCCCAGCCCTGAAATCAGGTATGGGATCCTTCGCCCGGCAGTTGCATTGCCGAATATGGCCTCGATGGACGGCGCTGCCTTGTCCAGGTCGGGCGTGATCACCAGTATCTCGCCGGGATGCGGGGGATTCGGTCCGGCGAACATCGCGAGCAACTGGTCCTGAAGCACCTCCAGTTCACGGGTCAGGGAATGGCAGACATGCACTTCGATGCTGCGGTCGCCTTCCGGCACCCGGATGCCTGCCGGAGGAAGGTCGGTAAGGTCCAGTATGGCGTCCTGCAGACGGGCTAGGAGCGACGTTCCGGCTTCTGTTTCCGCATTGGCCGCAAACAGGCTGTCTTCGGTGCAGGATGGCATGGCGTCCGAGAAGAGCAGGTCCAGGTGCGCCTGGGTCTGCTTTCCCCAGGCGGCAAGCAGCCGGTTGCCGGTTTCGTGATAACCGGTATTGCCGGTCTTGCTCTTCGCCGCGAGGTAGCTCAGGCGCTTGGGGTCGATGATCTCGAACCAGTATTCACGGCACGGATTGAGTACGTACAGTTGCAGGTCGATCCATTGCTCCAGATGCCGGATGATCTCAAGGTATTGAGGTGGCATCGATGGAAGACAGAAAACATGCACCGTGCCGGGCCAGTGCAGCTTTTCGGCTGCCGCCGGGCCAAGCGCTTCAAGCGATTCGAAGAAGACGGATGCGGGATGTCTTCGGGTAATGCCGGATTCGCCGGCGATGCGCCGCCATAGGTCTGCCTGCCATTTCTTGTCTGCCGAGAGGCGAGGCGTTTCGCCTGGAACTTGAGCGCCGTCCATCCGTGCCGGTCTGTCTTCCAGCCATTCATCCAGCCAGTCCGAACGGTAGGTTACGTACTGGTCCATCAGGGACGCGATCCGGCAGGCAAGCTCGCGCCGCATGACGTCGTCGGCATGCCCCAGGTAGGATGACAGCCGGGGATGAATGCTGGTAAAGGAGGGGTCTTCCAGAAGGCGGAACACCCGCCACGAGAGCACGGGCGGCGCGAAAGGCGATACTTCGTCCACTGGGACGATTTTCCCTATCTGCTTCCATAGCCATTGGGCCAGGAAGGAAAATTCGGTATTGGCGCAAATGCCGAAGCGATCGGCGATGGCCAACGTTACTTTTCGCCGGATGGCTGCGCTTGGGACGATGATCTGCGTAGCAGCGAACGGGGATTCCGGCGAATCGCGCAGCTTGTCCAGCAGGCCTCCGAGGAGAATCTCGAATTTGTTCGACAGAGTGACGTTCAGCATGGCGTCCCGGCAATACCTGAGATAGAGCTATCAAAGCGGAATTATCACCCAAATACATCAGCATTAGAACTTTTTCCAAAGACCTTTTAAAACCATGTAATCCGTCATCCGGCTGTCGTACAATTCTTGTCTGGCAATGCGTATGGCTCGTTGCCGAAAATCCATGACGAATACCTTACGTTCACCGGCCATGCACACGGTCCCGGGACGAACTGGAACAACAGGGAGAAAAAATGAAAACAAAACAGATCCTGACGCTGGAAGACGCGAAAAAAATCGCCGCTGCAGCGGAAGCGGAGGCCAAGAAAAACAACTGGTCGGTTGCAATATCGATTGTGGATGACGGCGGCCACCTGTTGTGGCTGCAACGCATGGACAATGTCGCTCCTATCGCATCGTACATTTCTCCGGAAAAGGCGAGGACGGCCGCGATGGGCATACGCGAAAGCAAGATTTACGAGGACATGATCAACAATGGACGCTATTCCTTCCTGTCCGTTCCTCATATCGAGGGATTGATGGAAGGGGGAGTCCCGATCGTGGTCGATGGACAGTGTGTTGGCGCCGTTGGCGTTTCCGGCGTCAAGTCGAACGAGGACGCGCAAATCGCCAAGGCGGGTATCGCCGCACTGGCCATATAGACTCGTCCTTCCCGCAAAATATCGGCAAGGCCGCCATTGGCGGCCTTGCCCGTTTATGGGGCTGTGCACGCAAAACCGGACCAATATCTGCATCAAACCGGGGCGTTTTACGCAAAAGTCGAGGTGGAGTAAGGGCTGAAGGACGACGGGGTATGTATTTATCAGCTTGCCCCGTGCTAGAATGCCCTGCCGCCTGGGTGGTGAAATTGGTAGACACAGCGGACTTAAAATCCGCCGGCTGTAAAAGGCCGTACCGGTTCGATTCCGGTCCTAGGCACCACGGCATCTTTTTTTAGTTATTACCGGTAACTACTAAAAGCAGTACGAGAAAGCGCGTAACGACCATTGGCCGTTGCGCGCTTTTGTCTTCCCGTCTCGCCAAAGCCGGTCTGTCCGGCTGATGCCGATGATGAAACGGTTGGCGGTTCCAGGACGTCCTGCGATAGAATCCGGCACTGGAACAGGACCATTGGTTGACTCGGCTGCCTAGCCGCTTTATCTCGACAACGCTATGACATCGACACTATTGCCGCTGAGCCGGCCGCGCTATCCCGTCTCCATGGAAGACGTTGTTTATCGTATTGCGGACGGACGGCCCCTTGGGGCGATGATTTACCGGCCGCAGGGAGAGGGACCGTTTCCCGCCATGGTTTGCGTGCACGGCGGTGCGTGGATATCGGGCGACCGGACTGCAACACAGGGATTTGCAGATATGGTCGCCGCATGCGGCATCGTGGTCATGGCAATCGATTTTCGCATGGCTCCGCAGCATCCGTACCCGTCATCCCTGGTTGACATCAACTATGCGACACGCTGGCTCAAGCTTCATGCGTCCGAGTATGCCGTTGACCCGTCCGCCGTCGGCGGACTTGGCGTGTCCAGCGGAGGGCATCTTATCCTGTTGTCCGGCATGCGGCCGCACGACCCGCGTTATTCCGCCATTTCTCTGGAAGGAGGAGAAGGCGTGGATGCCGGCCTGTCGTTCGTCATGTCGTGCTCCGGCGTGCTCGATCCTCTGGCGCGCTACCGGATGGCGCAGGAAAGCGGTGACCGCGACATTCTGCTTTGCCACGATGCGTATTTTGGCA